>ERZ827452.742-NODE-742-length-40408-cov-7.344039_pt1 | contig 40408 bp, 28 predicted proteins | sample MGYA00519866_ERZ827452 | MGnify/ENA primary metagenome ERZ827452 (study PRJEB31778, sample SAMEA3449307) | human gut metagenome | biome: human gut; feature: human-associated habitat; material: faeces | place: United Kingdom | collected 2010/2012 ... | reverse complement strand
GCCGAGTGCAATCGAGTTTACTCGAATTGCCGAGGCGAGAAATGGAGCATGAAAACGAAGGAATCATCGAGGCTTTCCGTGGGGGCGCCGCCGCCCACGACTGTTTGTCGGAGCAGGACCGTACACCTCTCCGGAATGCCGGCCGGATCGGGCCCGCGACTTCGGAAACGATGGGTTATTCTGTCTGAAAGGACTATATTTTTTTAGCGTTCGATATTGTTCAATAGATTGTATATCTTGTGATTGAATGTTTATATCCGCTATATTTAAAAGCGATATTTCCAAACGTTTGTTTATCTTGTAAAATTAACTTAATTTTGTACAACGGGCGGAGGGCTCCGGTCTGGACAGGCTCCGGAAGCGGGCCGTCCGACGGACATGTTTTCTACAACCTAAAATAAATAGTTACTGCAAAACGAAATGAATCCTATTAAAATCGGTATGATCGGCTTCGGCAGAATGGGCGGGTTTTATCTCGAACAGATGCAGAAGAGCGGACGGTGGGAGGTGGCCTACATCTGCGACGTCTCTGCCGAATCGCGGGAGGAGGCCCGCCGGCTGGCTCCGCAGGCGCAGGTAATCGCCGATGAACAGATCATCTTCGACGATCCCGAGGTGGCGGTCGTCGGTCTCTTCGCGTTGGCCGACTCCCGTCTGTCGCAGATCGGCAAGGCCGTCGCGGCAGGCAAGCATATCATCGCGGAGAAACCGATCGCCGACAGCGTGGAACGCGAATGGCAGGCGGTGTCGCTCGTCGAAAAGGCGCCGCTGTTCTCCACGGTCAACCTCTATCTGCGCAATTCGTGGTATCACAATACGATCAAGGAGTTCATCTCCTCGGGCGAGATCGGCGAACTGGCGATCATCCGCGTATGCCACATGACGCCGGGGCTGGCGCCGGGCGAGGGGCACGAATACGAAGGGCCTGCGTTCCACGACTGCGGGATGCACTACGTCGATATCGCGCGCTGGTACGCCGAATCGGAGTTCAAGACATGGAACGCGCAGGCCGTGCGCATGTGGAACTACAAGGACCCGTGGTGGTTGCAGTGTCACGGAACGTTCGAGAACGGCGTGGTGTTCGACATCACGCAGGGGCATGTTTACGGGCAGTTGTCCGCGAAGCAGACGCATAACTCCTACGTGGACATCGTCGGGACGAAGGGTATCGCGCGCATGACGCACGATTTCAAGACGGCGACAGTCGAGCTGCACGGCGTGACGCAGACGCACCGGATCGAGCGCCCCTACGGCGGCAAGAACATCGACGTGCTCTGCGAACGGTTCGCGCAATCGATCGAGTCGGGGCGGCGGTGCGAGGAGCTTCCCTGTTTCCGCGATGCGGCGGTCGCTTCGGAGTATGCGTGGAAGTTCATCCATGATGCACGGACGCACGACTTGCCGGCCATCGGCGACCTGCGGACGTTGCAGCAGATCCGCGAACGGCGGCGGACGATGAAGAACGGTTACGGCCTGTTGCGCAAGCGCGCGTGACCACGTTTCGGACGAGACCTGAATTTAACCTTATAAAACTTGGATCATGAACAAATTACTGTTTCTCGGTAACCTGGGCGCCGGCGAAATCTTCGTCATCGCGCTCGTTGTCCTGCTGCTTTTCGGCGGCAAGAAGATACCGGAGCTGATGAAAGGGCTAGGCAAGGGCATCCGCAGCTTCAAGGAGGGGATGAACAACATCGAGAAAGAGATCGAGAACCCCGATCAGGAGAAGAAATAGACGGTTCCGGCCGCTGGGGCGGAGGAGCCTGCCGATCGGCCGGACGCGGACGGGACCGCTGCCCTGCCGCCGAAATGGGCGGGGTGCTTCGGCGGACTCGCCCGGAGACGGAGGGCGGGCGGTTTTTCGCAGGCGGCGGACGCCGTGCACGGAGTGCGGCCGGCGAAATGCGCCGTTTCTCCGGCGGGAGCGGGAACTCGTTGTCGAGTGCAATCAATTGTTAACCTAACCCAATAAATCTTAGAACGATGGCAAAAGAAATGTCGAGAAGAAGCTTCCTGAAAAAGGGGGCTGCCGCCGCAATCGGGCTGGCGGTCGTACCCAGTACGGTTCTGGGTAAGAAATTCGGGCATACCGCGCCCAGCGACAAACTCAATATCCTGGGTGTCGGCATCGGCGGTCGCGGCGCTTCGGTATTGAAGGGCCTTGAAAGCCAGAACATCATCGGCCTGTGCGACGTCGACTGGAAATACGCGGAGCATGTCTTCCAGCGTTACCCCGCGGCCAAACGCTACAACGATTACCGCCGCATGTACGACGAGATGCTCAAATCGGCCGATGCGGTCATGGTGGCTACGGCCGACCACACCCACGCGATCATCGCGGCCGACGCCATTACGGCCGGCAAGCACGTCTATTGCGAGAAACCGCTGACGCACACGGTCTACGAATCGCGTCTGCTGACCAAACTGGCCGCCAAGCACAAGGTAGCCACGCAGATGGGCAACCAGGGCGCTTCGGCCGAAGGCGTGCGCAAGGTCTGCGAATGGATATGGAACGGCGAAATCGGCGAGGTGCGCAAGGTCGAGGCCTTCACCGACCGCCCGATCTGGCCGCAGGGGCTGATGCGTCCCGAAAACGACGAGCGCGTGCCCAAGACGCTCAACTGGGACGCCTTCATCGGGCCGGCGCCGATGCGTCCCTACAACTCGATCTATACCCCGTGGAATTTCCGCGGCTGGTGGGATTTCGGTACCGGCGCACTGGGCGATATGGCCTGCCACATCCTTCACCCGGTATTCAAGGGCCTGAAGCTCGGCTATCCGACCAAGGTTCAGGGTAGCTCGACGCTGCTGCTCAACGAATCCGCACCGATGGCGCAGACGGTGAAGTTCGTCTTCCCGGCACGCGACAACATGCCGAAGGTAGCCATGCCCGAGGTAGAGGTATACTGGTACGACGGCGGCCTGAAACCGGCGCGCCCCGAAGGGCTGCCCGCAGGCAAAGACCTGAACATGGCCGGCGGCGGCGTTATTTTCTACGGTACGAAGGATACGCTGATCTGCGGCTGCTACGGCGTGAACCCCTACCTGGTTTCGGGTCGCGTGCCCAACGCACCGAAGGTACTGCGCGAGATCAAGGAGTCGCACCAGATGGACTGGGTACGTGCCTGCAAGGAGGATGCCGACGACCGTGTGCCGAGCGCATCGGACTTCAGCGAAGCCGGCCCGTTCAATGAAATGGTGGTTATGGGTGTGCTTGCAGTCCGCCTGCAGAACCTGAACCGCGAGTTGCTCTGGGACGGCCCGAACATGCGTTTCACGAACATCCCCGATGACGCCACGATCAGTGCCGTCATCAAGGACGGGTTCCACATCAAGGACGGTCACCCGACCTTCGACAAGACCTGGACGGATCCGGTCAACGCACAGCAATTCGCACAGGAGCTCATCAAGCACACCTACCGCGACGGTTGGAAACTGCCCGACATGCCGCGTTAATCTACGGACAAGATTATCAATTCAAATTAAAACAACGGAAAGAATATGAAAAAAGTCATTTTATTCTCGACATGCATCGCAGCAGCCGCAACGATGGCGGCATGCGGCGGCCCGGGTGCCAAAGGCAAAGCGGCAGCCGACACGGCAGCGGCAGAAACCAAGGCCGTACCCGAATACACGGTCATCAACAATGCGACAATAGACCTCTCCGGCTTCCCGCAGGACAAGGACGGCTACTACGTGATCTTCGACGGCAAGACGTTCAACGGCTGGCGCGGCTACGGCAAAGACCACGTGCCCTCGAAATGGACGATCGACAACGGCGCGATCAAATTCAACGGTTCGGGCGGCGGTGAAGCCCAGGACGGCGACGGCGGCGACCTGATCTTCACGCACAAGTTCAAGAACTTCGAGCTCGAAGTGGAGTGGAAAGTTGCCAAAGGCAGCAACTCGGGTATCTTCTACCTCGGCCAGGAGGTAGCCACGACCAAGGACGGCAAACAGCGGATGGAGCCCATCTACATCTCCTGCCCCGAGTACCAGGTACTCGACAACGAGAACCATCCCGATGCCAAACTGGGCGTCGACGGCAACCGCAAGTCGGCTTCGCTTTACGACATGATCCCGGCCGTTCCCCAGAACGCCAAGCCCTATGGCGAGTGGAACAAGGCGAAGATCATGGTTTACAAAGGCACCGTGGTACACGGCCAGAACGACCAGAACGTGCTCGAGTACCACCTCTGGACTCCCCAGTGGACGGAGATGCTCGAAAAGAGCAAGTTCAGCCCCGAGAAGTGGCCCCTGGCATTCGAACTGCTGAACAACTGCGGCGGTGCACAGCGCGAAGGTTACATCGGCTTCCAGGATCACGGCGACGATGTATGGTTCCGCAACATCCGCATCAAGGTGCTCGACTAATTCCGTTAACAACGGTAACGTATGAAACGTAAACTGTTTACAGCGGTTTGCATCCTGCTCGCTTCGGCAATTGCTCCCTACGGGGCATTTGCCAAAGCGAAGAAGGACGCAAAGAAGGATATCGGTATCCAGCTCTACTCGGTCAGGGATCTGATCGGGAGTTTCGGAAGAAACCAGCACGACTACAAACCCGTCCTGAAGGCACTCGCCGACATGGGTTACACCAGCATCGAGGCCGCCAGTTACAACGACGGTAAATTCTACGGCAACACCCCCGAGGAGTTCAGGCGCGACGTGGAGGCCGTAGGCATGAAGGTGCTCTCTTCGCACTGCGGCAAAGGCCTCTCCGACGAGGAACTGGCTTCGGGTGACTTCTCCGAGTCGATGAAATGGTGGGATCAGTGCATCGCAGCCCACAAGGCCGCAGGCATGGAGTACATCGTGACCCCGTACCTTCCCGTCCCCAAGACGCTGAAGGAGATGCAGACCTACTGCGATTACCTCAACGCGATCGGGAAGAAGTGCCGGGAAGCCGGAATCAAATACGGCTACCACAACCACGCCCACGAATTCCAGAAGATCGAGGACAAGGCTGTCATGCTGGACTACATGATCGAAAACACCGACCCTGAAAACCTGTTCATCGAACTGGACGTATACTGGGCCGTGATGGGCAAGGCAAGCCCCGTCGACTATTTCCACAAATACCCCGGCCGCTTCAAGATGCTCCATATCAAGGATCGCCGCGAAATCGGCCAGAGCGGTATGGTCGGGTTCGATGCCATCTTCGAGAATGCCAAGACCGCCGGTGTGGAAAACATCATCGTCGAGGTCGAGCAATACAGCTACGATGTGGAGAAGAGTGTCAAACTGAGCCTGGATTACCTGCTCGAGGCACCTTTCGTGAAGGCTTCGTACAGCAAATAACCCCTCCGGAAGCATGAAGACGATATCCGGCTGTCTGACGGATGGCCGGATATTTCTTCGCTGAAAGATACCTTCCGGAAAACAAGCAATAAACCCTACTATCCCATGGAAGAAAAGGAAATGACGTTCTGGGCGCACCTCGAAGACCTGCGCTGGTCGCTGGTACGCGTGGTCGCCGTCTTATTCGTGTTCGTTGTCGTCTGTTTCTGCCTCATGCCCTATCTGTTCGACAATTTCGTACTGGCTCCCACCACGTCCGATTTCCCGCTTTACAGATGGCTGTCGAAACTGGGAGGCGGCAACCCGCTGCTCCCCGATTTCAGCAACGACCACTTCTCGGTAGAACTCATCAACATCAACGTAGCCTCGCAGTTCCTGACGCATATCAGCACTTCGTTCTGGTTCGCGCTTGTACTGATATTCCCCTACCTGACGTTCGAAATATGGCGGTTCGTACAACCTGCCCTGTTCGACAACGAAAAGAAGAGCGTCGGGTTGGCATTCGCATTCGGGACATTCATGTTCTTCCTCGGATGTGCGGTCGGTTACTTCCTGGTCTTCCCCTTCACGTTCCGATTTCTGACCGAGTATCAGTTGAGCCCGCTTATCACGAACCAGATCTCGCTGACTTCCTACATGGGTAATTTCCTGATGCTCATTTTCGTAATGGGCATCGTCTTCGAGTTGCCGCTGCTGGCATGGCTGCTTTCGAAACTGGGCCTCGTGACAAAGACATTTTTCCGGAAATACCGGAAACATGCCGTAGTCGTCCTGCTAGTGCTCTCTGCGGTCATCACCCCGACGGGCGACCCGTTCACGCTGATGATCGTCTTCCTGCCGCTTTACCTGCTCTATGAGCTGAGTATAAAGATCGTCCGGGCATAGCGGGCAACGACACACGATTTGCCGGCTTTCGCCGGCATACGAATTACGGCCGGGAATTACCCGGCCGTAATCGTTAGACGGGGACACCCTGCCGGATCAGCCGCCCTGCCCCTCCGCCTGAGGTGCATTCCGCATCGAAGCCCGGTACTGCGTCGGTGAAACGCCGTAACGCTGCTTGAATGCCCGGTTGAAATAGGGAATGTCCGTAAAACCCACTGCATAGCAGATTTCGGAAATGTTTTTGGAAGAGCGGGTCAACATCGTGCAGGCCATCTGCAACCGAAAGACATTCAGGTAGGCGACAAACGACTCGCCGGTCGCCTTCTTGAAAAACAGGCAGAAGGCCGTCTTGTTCATCGAGGCATAGGACGCGATCTCCTCGAGGGTTATCTTACGGTGGTAATTCTCGACGATGTACTTGTAAACGTCCTGCAGGCGCTGCTTGTTCTTATGGATTTTTGCCCCGCGGAATTTCCCGGGCCCGATGGGGCGGCAATGCCCGTCCTGCGCGATCAGGAAAAGCAACTGCAATAACGTCACGAACCGTTCGGGGTCTGAGCTGCGCTCAAGACCCGCCAGTAATTTACGCACCCTGACCGCCGTTTCGCCAGTGAGCCCGACCGCCTGGCGCAACTCCTTATAAAACCGTACGACGGGCTGGAACTCGGGCGAGAGCTGCGACAACTGCACCAGAAACTCCTCGCCGAATTGCAGCGAACCGTTTTCGATCATCCCGTCCGGGGCGCACAATGCCTTGTCATAGACCCAGCCATGCGGAAAATAGGGCGGCAACACGACGACTTCCCCCTCGCGGAAGGGTTCCGTGAAGTCGTTGGTCACCCGCTGGCCGTTCCCGCTGAAAACCACCGTAATCTCGTATTCGGGATGCTGGTGGTATGGGAATTCGTCCCGGTACCACAGCCTTTCGTGGCGGTAAGTGAAAGAGCGGGAGGCACCCTTGAATATTTGCCCGCATGCAACAGTTCCCATCGGTCTTATGCAATCATTTTTTGCGAATATAAGACAATGTTCCGGAAAATCGGAAAAAACAGGGGAAAATTTCGCAGGCACACCTGTTTCAGCCCCGATCAGCTCTGCAACCGATATTCCCTGGGGGTGTAGCCGACATGGCGTTTAAAGAAGCGTACGAAATGCTGCGGATACTGGAATCCCAGTTCATAGGCCACCTGCCCGATGGTTTTGTTCGGGTCGAGAAGCCCCTCCTTGGCCGCGTCGATCATCTTCAACTGGATATACTCCTGGGCCGATTTCCCGGTCTCCTTTTTCACCAGATCGCCGAAATAATTGGGCGACAGGCATATTTTGCTTGCAAAATAGCGTACCGAAGGCAACCCTTCCTTCGCAGCGGCGCCTTGGGTAAGGTAATCGTCGAGCAACCGCTCGAAACGTGCCAGGACATCGAGATTCATGTCCCCGCGCGTGACGAACTGGCGCTCGTAAAAACGCATACAATAGTCGAGCAGCAGTTCTATATTGGTCGCAATAAGCCCCTTGGTATGCTTGTCGATGGCGTGGCGTAGCTCCATGCGGATTTTTTCCAGGCAGTCGAGGACAATCATACGTTCTTCCTCCGACAGATGCAAGGCTTCGTTGGACTCATAGGAAAAAAACGTATATTTCTTAATCTTCTGCCCCAGCGACGTACCGCGGATAAAATCGGGATGAAACAGCAGCCCGACCGATTTCTTGGGAATACCCTCCACGTCGGTATACCCCACCGTCTGCCCCGGAGCGATGCAGATGACCGTCTGGTCGTCAAAATCATAACTCGTCTTGCCGTAGTTGATTCGGCATCCCGCCGTCTCCTTGAGGAATACCGAATAGAACCCCATCGTCATCCGGTAGTTTCCCTGGCTCTCGGCCGTATCGAACGAAACGACGCCGACCTGCGGGTGGCGGGTCTCGAACCCGAAGAGTTTGTTATACTGGTCGACCGTGTCGATTTTCAGGATTTCTTCCATATTTTTTTCTTTACCTTTTGCAAAGATAGTGTTTTTGCAGATTCGGCCCACATGCCGGGCCGCCGAAACAGTAATTGGGGTAATATTATCCGTAATAGGGGTATATTACTGTACATCAGCATATTTCACAGTCGACCAAACCAGTAATCAGGGTAAATATATCCGTAATACGTATACAAAACGAATGCCCCGCGGGATGTAGTTTTGCAGTGTGGAAAAAACATCAAACACAATAGAGCCATGAAAACAAAACTGAATTTCAACATGTGGATCCCGACCCGCATCCTTTTCGGGGCGGACGAACTGAAAAACCTGCACAGGCAGCAGATGCCCGGAAAAAAGGCGCTGCTGGCAATTTCGAACGGCAAGTCGACCCGAGCAAACGGCTATCTGGCCGCCACGGAGGAACAGCTCCGGCTGGCAGGGATCGAAAGCGTGGTATTCGACCGGATCGAAGCGAACCCCTTGAAATCCACCGTCATGGCCGGAGCGGCAGCGGCACGGGAGCACGGGTGCGACATGATCGTCGCATTGGGAGGCGGCAGCGTCATGGACGCCGCGAAGGCCATAGCCCTGATGGCATCCAACGACGGCGACCTGTGGGACTACGTTTTCGGCGGGACGGGCAAAGAACAGCAGGCCGGACACGCACCGTTGCCGCTCATCGCCATAACCACGACGGCAGGAACCGGGTCGGAAGTCGACCCGTGGGGAGTCGTAACCAACGAACAAACCCATGAAAAGATCGGCGTCGAAGCCGGATTTCCCGTACTGGCCGTAGTCGATCCGAAGCTGATGCTCACCGTGCCGCCGAAATTCACGGCATACCAGGGGTTCGACGCATTGTTCCACAGCGTGGAGAGTTACATTTCGAAATTCGCCAACCTCGCAAGCGACATGTACGCACTGACCGCCATCGAGCATATCGCCCGCAACCTGCCGCGCGCCGTGGCCAATGGCGACGATCTCGAAGCTCGGACCCGCGTGGCCTTCGGCAACACCCTTTCCGGCGTGGTGATGTGCCTGAGCGCCACGACCAGCCAGCACTCGATGGAACACGCCATGTCGGCCTACCACCAGGATCTGCCCCACGGCGCCGGGCTGATCATGCTCAGCAGGGCTTACTTCTCGTTCTTCATCGACCGGCACGTCTGCAACGAGCGTTTCGTACGGATGGCCCGTGCAATGGGGATGGAGCAGGCCGCACAGCCCGGGGATTTCATCACGGCGCTCACCCGCTTGCAACAGGCATGCGGCGTCGCCGACCTGAGGATGTCCGACTACGGCATCACCCCCGGAGAGTTACAGCAAATGACGTTCAACGCATTCGACACAATGCCCGGACTGTTCGAATCAGACCGGCACAGGCTGAGCATCGACGAATGCACAGCCATCTACCGAGCCGCCTATAAATAACCCGAAAAAACGACACGATCATGAAACGACCATTAATTCTGACAACAGCCATACTTATGATACTCGGCACGAACACATCCGTCGCACAGGGCGATGCAGACAATTTCTACAAAAGCAATTCGGTAAACACCGAGAAAGTATCCTTTTCCAACCAATACAAAATGAAAGTAGGCGCCCGGCTCTTCCTGCCCAAGGAGCTGGAGGAAGGGCGAAAATACCCCGCCGTCATCGTCGGGCACCCGATGGGCGCAGTCAAGGAACAGAGCGCCGGTCTGTACGCCACGAAACTGGCCGAATGCGGGTTCGTCACGCTGGCACTCGACCTCTCCTTCTGGGGTGAAAGCGACGGAGAACCGCGCAATGCCGTCCTGCCGGATGTCTATTCGGAGGACTTCAGCGCGGCGGTGGATTTCCTCGGCACCCGCCCCTTTGTCGACCGGGAACGTATCGGCGTTGTCGGGATCTGCGGCAGCGGCAGCTTCGCCATCAGCGCTGCGAAGATCGACCCCCGCCTGAAAGCCATCGCAACGGTCAGCATGTACGACATGGGGGCAGCCAGCCGCAACGGGCTGAAACACGCCCTGTCGCCCGGAGAGCGCAAACGGATCATCGCCCAGGCTGCCGAACAGCGTTATGCCGAATTCCTGGGCGGGGAACCCCTTTACACCGGCGGCACAGTACACGAACTGACGGCCGAATCCACGCCGATCGAGCGCGAATTCTACGAATTTTACCGTACGCCGCGCGGGGAGTTCACCCCAGACGGGGCCACGCCGCGCACGACTACGCACCCCACACTGACCAGCAACGTGAAATTCATGAACTTCTACCCCTTCGCCGACATCGAGACCATCTCGCCGCGGCCGCTGCTCTTCATCGCAGGTGAGAATGCCCATTCGCGGGAGTTCAGCGAGAACGCCTACCGCCTGGCTGCCGAGCCGAAAGAGCTTTACCTCGTGCCGGATGCAGGGCATGTCGACCTCTACGACCGGACAGGCCTGATCCCGTTCGGGAAACTGGAAACATTCTTCAGGGCTGCGCTGAAATAATCCCGCTGCGCGGGCAACAGTCCCGGAAGCACACCGGGATGCCGCACCTGTCCGGCGCCCGCGTACCCGGGATCGACCAACCTGTAAAACCAATAAAGAACGACTATGAAAAAATTATTGTTACTGCCCCTCATGCTGCTATCGCTGGTACTGCCGGCGGCATGCGGGGAATCGGGCGACGACCCCGCCCCTTCCGGAGGGCACCCCGGTCAACCGGAGACGCCCGGCGGAAACGAGGGCGGCGACCCGGGCGAAACATCGCTGAAAATCGGCATCACGGTCGGCAGCCGCACGATTACCGCCACGATGGAGGACAATGCCGCCGCACGGGATTTCCTTTCGCGCCTGCCGCTGGAGGTGACGTTGTCGGATTACAGCAACGCCGAGAAAATATTTTATCCCTCGCCGGCGCTAACGACCTCCAAGGTCGCACGCGGCTGCACCCCTGCACCGGGCGACATCACGATCTATGTCCCGTGGGGCAATGTGGCCATATTCTACAAAAACGGGTCGAGGAGCAACGACCTGATCCGAATCGGGCGCATCGACGGCAACGGAATCGAAGCCCTCAGCATCCCCGGCTCGCTTAGCGTCCGCATCGAAAGACAACGACGGGAAACACCGGAAAACAATAGCGAACAAAATCCGACATGACGGAGCGGAAGAAGCAGTCGTCGTATGGCTTTGCAGCCCCGGAGCGAGCTACATTACGGGCCAGGCAATAACCGTCGACGGCGGATATACGGCCATGTAAATTCAAACTAAAAAACAAGAACGATGCAGATAAAAAACGCCACCTACGGAGGCGAACGCCCGCTGTTCGCCTCGCACGGCCTGCGCATGGAGCACGTAACCATACAGGCCGGCGAATCGGCACTCAAGGAGTGCTCGGACATCGAAGCCGTCGATTGCCGTTTCGAAGGCAAATACCCGTTCTGGCACGTCGACGGGTTCGTCGTCCGGAACTGCCTCTTCACCGAGGGCGCACGCGCGGCGCTGTGGTATTCGCGCAACCTTACGATGAGCGACACGCTAGTCAAAGCCCCCAAGATGTTCCGCGAGATGGACGGCATCCGGCTGGAGAACGTACGGTTGCCTTTTGCGCAGGAAACGCTCTGGCACTGCCGCAACGTGCGGCTGCGCAACGTGCGGGTCGACAAGGGCGATTATATCTTCATGCACGGCGAAAACATCCGCATAGAGGATTACGCGCAACGGGGCAACTATTCGTTCCAATACTGCCGCAACGTGGTGATCCGCAACGCCGTCATCAACTCGAAGGACGCTTTCTGGAACACCGAGGACGTGACGGTCTACGACTCCGAGATCAACGGCGAGTACCTGGGCTGGCACTCGAAGCGGCTGCGGCTGGTCAACTGCAAAATATCGGGCACCCAGCCTCTGTGTTACGCCACGGATCTCGTACTGGAAAACTGTACGATGGCCGACGACTGCGACCTGGCGTTCGAATACTCGACATTGCAGGCCGCCATAGACGGCCCCGTCCGCAGCGTGAAGAACCCCCGCAGCGGTTCGGTCACGGCCGAAAGCTACGGGGAGGTCATCCTCGACGGGAATGTCAAGGCACCGGGCGACTGCCGTATCGCAACGTGGGACAAACAAAGCAACTGCGCATAGCTGGAATGCGATTTCGATGCCGGGAAACGGAGCATCGGGCATTTTTTTTGTAAATTCGGAACAAAACAATAACGCCATGAAAAAGATATGGGCCTATATTCTCCCGACAGCGCTGTGTTTCGTTCTCGGGGGACTTGCCGGATGGTTGCAGCAAGACGCGATCGAGGAATGGTATCCGCTGCTCGACAAACCGACGCTGACACCGCCCAATGCGGTTTTTCCGATCGCATGGAGCATCATCTATCTCTGCATGGGTATCTCGGGCGGGCTGGTACTGACCTCCGAAGCCCCCGCCCGTAAAAGTGCGGTGAGGCTATGGTTCCTCCAGTTAGGGTGCAATTTCCTGTGGAGCATACTCTTCTTCGTCTGCCGCAGCCCCCTGCTGGGCATGGCGGACATCGTGGTGCTCGACGTCCTGGTGATTCTCTATCTCGTCCGCAGTGCAAACGTACGCGCCGCTGCCGCATGGCTCTTCGTCCCTTACCTCTGCTGGATCCTTTTCGCCACCTACCTCAACGCCTATATTCTCGTTGCGAACGGGACGGGGCTGTAAACCGGGGAAAGGCGCGATGTGCAGCAGGACGAAGATTTGAAAAATCCCCGGGAAGGAAACTCCCGGGGATTCGACGGCGTATCACATAAGGCGGCTATTCCAGCAACGGCAACCTGCCCAGCATATCCCTGAGCCGGATCGCCGTACGGGGCATCGGCTCGGCGACCGTAAGGCCCACCAGCTCCTTTTCAGCCGCAATATCGTTTATCACGCGGATGACCGCCTCTATTTTCATCCCGTCGGGATCGGTGCCGACCGCCGCAACGATCTCCGCCGGGTCGAGCACGTCCATATCGAAATGAACCACCACCTTCGACGCCCCGCACGATTTCAGCCAGGCCCGGAGCGCATCGCTGTCCGCAGCCACCTCTTCGGGGGTGAGATGCTTTATCCCGTACTGATGCTGGCGGGCCTTGATCTCGCCCCGCTCCCAGTTGCGCAACCCTACGAACAGGATTTTCGACGGGTCGAATGCGGCGGGCAGTTCCGCCACGATCTTCGCATCGCCGTGCCCCATGCAGGCCGTCACGGCCATGGCATGGTAGCCGGGATAGGGATCGCCCGGAAGCGTGATGTCGGGATGGGCGTCGATCCATACCATCGCCACGTCGCCGCCGTATTTCGCGGCAAGGTAGGTGAACGGCACCACGCTCACGGAGCAATCCCCGCCCAGGGTCACGATCCTGCCGGGATCGCTCGCCCGCAGCATCTCCAGCGCGGCTTTCGTCTGCCGGAGAATGACGTTGCGGTCGAGTACACCGTCCGTCACCCTGCGTTCCCCGATCTGGGTGGAGACGGGAACGGTGAGCGTTTCCTGCCCGCCGCAGGGAGCCAGGAAGTCGAGCAGCTGCGCCCCGAGGTAATATCCCCGTGCGGCATCGTCGGGATCCTTTACCTCGGGCACCATCGCCGCGACATTGCCACCCTGCCATTGCGGGTAGATCAGGCGGATCGTAGATGTATTTGTTTTCATAACTTCGCTGTTTGTCGATACTTTTTGCTGCACTCCGCCAGAAACCACTCCGCCGGCCAGCACGCCGGGCAACAAAAATCCTTTCATAGCGGGTTCGTCCCTTTTGCAGGACATGCAAAAATACGAAATGCCTCCGGGAGATGCAAGTACGTGCAAATTATTCGTATATCGATAAATTTACGGGATAGACAAATTGCGGAAATACGGCTGGCAGTTATTCGGGAAGCGTTATTTTTGCACAAAACCGATCTCTGCTGGAAGCCGCGCACAGGAGTAACGCATTTTACCCGGGCAGATCCCTACCGATACGGAAATTCTACGCCCTCCCGATTGCGAGGCCGGGCGATTTTTTTTTGTGATTTGTATAACAATCAAAAAAAATAATTACCTTTACGCCGTTATGGTTCCTGCCCGGTATGCCGGACAGGATGAAAAGGGAATCCGGTGAAAATCCGGAACAGTACTCGCTGCTGTAAGTCCCCTCCTTCGGGAGAAGTTGTTTATCGTACTCTTTGCCACTGGTTTAGACTGGGAAGGCGCGATAAACGGGACGAGTCAGAAGACCTGCCTTAACGATTGATTTGCACCCGCGGGTTTCGGGTTGGAATCGAATGGTACGGTCGTCGTTATCGCAACGCACTCCCTCCCCGATTTGATTTTCAGCAGTTTCCTGTCGTGCAATCACCCGCGTGATTCGAATGACAATGGGAATAATTCATAACAGACAGGGTTATACAACGGGAGAGGCTAATCCGCGCCCCGTCCGGATCTCCTGTTCATCCTCTACGCTTGCCGCAGGCCGTCGCCTGTCGGCAGGCGTTTTTTATCCCCCGGAAATCAAACCGATTAATAATTAAAATCTGAAAAGCATGAAACAACTATTTACCCTTTTGGCAATAACCCTGTTCGGTGCTGCGACATGGAGCTGCTCGTACGACGACGACGATCTGTGGAAGGAGATCGACGGGATCAAGACCCAACTCGCGGAACTCAACAAAGAGGTTTCGGCGCTGCAAACGCTTGTGGATGCCCTGCGCCAAAGCAAGACGATCTCCGATGTGACCCAGACGGACACCGGATACACCATCACGTTCAACGACAACACCTCCGTTTCGATTGCCGACGGCAAGAACGGTACGAATGCCCCGGAGGTCGGTATCGACCTCTTCGAGGGAGGCTACTACTGGACGATCGGCGGCAAGGGCAACTGGCTGACCGATGCGGACGGCCACAAAATCCCGGTAGCTGGCAAAGATGGTTCGAAACCCGAAATGGCCGTCGATGCCGACGGTTACTGGATTGTGGACGGAGCGCGCATCAAAGATGCGGCCGGCAACGACGTAAAAGCGACGGGAAGCAACGGAAAAGACGGGGATTCGTTCTTCAAATCGGTCAGCGACGGCGACGATGCCGTAACGTTCACTCTGACCGACGGCACGGAAATCGTCATTCCAAAAACTTCGGTGTCCTCATTCTGTTTTGTACAGCCCGACGACGGCCGTTCGTACTTCGTATTCGACTTCGGCAAGAAAAAGACGCTGACGCTGAATACGACGGATGTGGAAACCGCCGACTTCATGAATATTCCCGAAGGGTGGAAGGCGTCGCTGAACCTTGCGAAAAATAGCGTAACCGTGCAGGCTCCGGCGGCTTCGGATGCAGCTTACTCAGGTGGCATCATCACGCTGATCGGGATCGATAAAAAAGGGAATACGGTCTTTGCCTCGGCCGACGTGTGCGCTTCGGTGGACTACACGGACAAGGACGGTACGTTCGTGGTCTGCGAAGGCAATATGACTTCAGTAAACGGTATGCTGGTCTACTACGACAAGGCCGGCAAGGAGTATCGGGAGGTATTCGAGCAGGCCAACGGCGGATTGGAGATCGGCAACGTCGTACAGGATATGTTCATGGCCAACGGAAAAATCTACCTGTTAACCCAGAACGGCGACCGCATGGGCGGCGCAGGCCGTTTCGTTGTGTGCGATGCCCGGACGATGCGCATGGAATTCGCCGACCCGCTGGTATTTAAAACCCCCGAAGACAAAGACACATGGCCTCAGCATCTGGTCGTTGTAAGTGCAACGAAAGCCTATATTCAATATTCCGATTCAAGTATGGAAAGCACTTCGGGCATAGTCGCCCTGACCCTCGGTGAAAATTCGGTGCAAATCGGCGCGACCCTCGAAGGCACGTTCGGAGCCTTTACTTCGGTGGGCGCGATCAAAACCCGCATGGTCTATTCACGGGGTAAGATTTATGCGGGATGCGGACACAGCGTCGTTATCATCAATGCCGAAAGCGGAACGGTGGAAAAGCGGCTGACCTATGAGGGCCGGCAAGTAAAAGGCATCGTCAAAGGTGTCGACGGCAATATCTATTTCGCCCTTGCCGGAACCTATTCCGGCACGAGCCCGAATATGGGAACCCTGACCTCCGATCCGATGATCGTTGGCATCGATCACTCTGGCACGGTCGTTTCGGAAAAAGAACTTTCCGGAGGTGTTCGATTCCCGATCGCAACATGGTCTCCGGCTATCGGCATGTGCGCCAGTTTCACCGATCCTTATCTCTATTTTGTGGATACCGATGCTTTCAACGCCACGAGCGCAACGCGGTACAATTACCAGACGCAGACCGTCGATTACAAATATCTATCTGGAAATGAAACGATTTACGGCATTATGGGGCAGCATCCGACAACCAATGTGTTGTGGGTCGGCAAGTCGAGCTACGTCGATTCGAATATCTACACCTATGACGTGAGCGGAACTTCCGCCTCGGAAATCAACCATTTTTACTATCCCACGCAGAAAGGTGCCAGCCCGGCCGGGATCGATTTCGTCTACCGTTTCTCCGAAGCGTATATTAACAAATAAAGCATAAAGAGATGAAAAAACTGTTATCCTGTTTATTTGCTGCGTTGTTCGTGTTGTCGTCCTGCAACAAAGACGATGTGATCGAGGTCGATTCGCAGACGGCCCCCCGTATCACGCTCGACAGCGAGAATGCGGTTTACACCATCAAATCAGGCCGGGAACTGACGATCAGCCCCACTTATGAAAACGCGGACAAGGCACTCTATGTGTGGAAAATCGACGGAAAAGTCGTCGGCACGCAACCCGCCCTTACGGTGTGCGAACAAACCGTAGGCGAGTTGTTCGTGCTCCTCCAAGTGTCGAATCGCTACGGCACGGCCTCCGAGGAGCTGCGTGTGGATGTGGTAGAACTGGAAATCCCGACAATCAGCCTGCCGGTTCCCGAAAAAGGGTATACGATTCTGGTCGGCAGTCCTCTGACGCTGAAACCCTCCGTAATCGACACCTCGATCCCCACGACCTGCACATGGAGCGTGAACGGCAAAGAAGTTTCCTCCGAAAAGGAATTTACATTCGACACGTCCGAAGCCGGAGATTATACGCTCGAATTCGCCACCCGCAATGAGGACGGCGAGGACAGCAAGGAATTCGGGGTAAAAGTCTGCACGATCGACGAAATGCCGTTCGGCTGGACATTCGATCAGACGGTCTTCAACCTATCCGCCGGCCGCCGCATCCGTCTGATGCCTTTCGACATTACCAATGCGTTCGATGCCAGTTATACCTGGTCGGTAAACGGCAAACAGGTGCAACAGTCCTCCGATCCGGTATATATTTTCTCCGAATCGGCCGAAGGAACGTACACGGTCAAAGTCGAAATGAAAAACTCATATCTGACGGTTCCTCAGGAATTGACCGTCAATGTCTGCCCCGCAGAAGGCCGATACTACCGTGCCGGATCTCCGGCAAGCAGCAAGGATTGGAACAAGGTCTACGAGTTCCTTGCCGCTCCCGGACAATTCGTCAACGAACGTTATGACGTGACGACGATGGACGCAGCGTGCGCCTATGCCGAGTCCCAGATGAAACTCAACACCTATGTGTCGCTGGGAGCTTTCGGCGGCTATCTGGTAGTCGGCTTCGACCACAGCATTGAAAATGACGGCGGCTACAACATCGGCGTTTCGGGCAACTCGTTCGACGGTTCATCCGAACCGGGCATCGTATGGGTCATGCAGGACGAAAACGGCGACGGACTGCCGAACGACACATGGTACGAACTGAAAGGCTCCGAATACGGTAAGCCTGAAACGACACAGGATTATGCCGTGACCTATTACCGTCCACGCGCTGCCGGCATGGAGGTGCAGTGGACGGACAACAAGGGTGCGAGCGGTTCCGTCGATTACCTTTCGCAATTCCATACGCAGGACTACTATTATCCGGCATGGGTCGAGGCTGACAGCTACACGCTGCGCGGCACTTGCCTCAAGGCCAACAATTACGACCAGTCGGGCAACGGTTCCTACTGGGTCAATCCGGCTTACGACTGGGGCTACGCGGACAACTTCAGCCCGATCGACCGTCTGACCGACGATCCGAACTCCGGAGCGGGCGTCAACGCCAACCATTTCCGGATTTCCGACGCCGTCACTTTCGACGGCAAGCCCGCCGGCCTCAAATACATCGACTTTGTCAAGGTACAGACCGGCATTCAGGCAAAAAGCGGCTGGCTGGGCGAAATTTCGACCGAAGTGTTCGGCGTATTCGATTACAACATGACCAAAAAGAAATAATACGATGAGAAAAATACTGATTCTGGCCGCAGCGGTTTTCGCGTTCTGCGGCTGCAACGACAAAGAGGAGAACCAGCCCTTTGCCGGCATCGACAACCACATCACTTCGTTCGCGCTCACCGCCAAGGACGGAACGGTATACCGCGCCGCACTCGTCGGCGACGAAATCGTGGTTTCCATTCCCCGCAATGTGTCGCTCGAAGGTGCTACTGCTGACTACGAACTTTGCGAGCAGGCGATCCTGTACCCCGATCCGGCGAGGATCACCGACTGGGACAACGAACACCGTTTCCGCGTCATGGCCTATAACCAGACCCTGCGCGACTACGCCTACTCGGTCAAGCGTAACGACGTTACGGCCGGCAGCGTCGCACTGCCGACACAGGCCGATGTCGAAGCGTTCGCCGCAACGGGTGCGACGGTGATCGAGGGAAACCTCACGATCGGCGATTTTTCGGCCTGCGACGATCCCGTGACCGACCTTGCGCCGTTAGCCGGACTGACCGACGTGCGCTACAACATCGTCGTAGGCAACTCATTCGCCGGGGAAAAACTCTCCGGGCTCGAAAACCTGCGTTCGGCAGGCGGTCTGGTGTTGGGAACGGCCACCACGCCGCTTACGACCGCCCAGGATTTCGACGTGGTACTGCCCGCCCTCGAATCGCTCGGACAGCTCTCGGTAAACGGCAATACGGTCGCCAAACTCGACCTGCCGAAACTCGTATCGACGGGGACGGTCTATATCAATGCAGCCAAACTCTCCGTTTTCAATGTTCCGGCGCTGAAGGAGTGTACGGGCGATCTGACGATCCTCTCCGGCACAAATGCCTCGACCGGCAACAAGGCCCTGGCCGCACTCGGACTCTCGTCGCTCGAAAAAGTAACGGGTTCGCTGTCGCTCCAGTATCTCAGCGAATTGCAGTTATTGGAACTCCCGAAGATCGCCTCCATCGGCGGCAACTGCACGCTGACTTACCTGACACAGCTCAAAGTACTCAATATGCCGGAACTGGTGCATCTGGGCGGTGCATTTACCTGGAACTACCTGACGGCAGCGACCACATTCGCAATGCCGAAAGTTCCTTCGCTGGCCTCGTTCTCGCTCTCGGACAGTAGCTCTGCAGCCATGCTTTCCAGCATCGACCTCTCGTCGCTCGAAAAGGTACGTGCGGATTTTAAGATCGACACGAAATTTTCAAGCGACCGGCTCGAACTGCCCGCGCTCGAAACCATCGGAGGACAGTTCTGCCTGCGCTACCTTTCTCTGATCGAAACACTCTCCATCCCCCGGCTCACGGCCTGCGAAAACATCTATTTTTACCAGTTGAACCTGCTGCCGTCGCTCGACCTGTCGGGCGTGGAGTCGCTCCCGAAGGTCGAACTGATCGCCTGTTACAAACTGGCGAAGGTCAGGGTTCGGAAAAATGCGCTGGGCGATCTGTCGCTGAACGGCGGTTCGAGAGCGTGCGACTTCACCGCACTCGAAGGCGCTGAAACCATCTCGGGAAAACTCAGCGTTTCCAATTATACGCAGAACGACCTGATTACCTTCCCCGGCATTAAATCCATCGGTACCTATTCGCAGTCGGGCGGCAAAGCCAACGGCCAGACAACTGTTTCATTTCCCGATCTGGAGCAAGTCGGAACTTTCCAGATGAGCAGTTGTTCGTACCTCAAAAAACTCAGCGCCCCGAAACTTACCGAGGTGACGGACAAGTGGGACACGAGCTATATGCAGTATGTGGATGAAGGCGATCTCGAATTACCCTTGCTGCGCAAGATCGGGGTATTCAAATTCTGGGGCGGAACCTACTCCGGTGCGGCCAGCCAAATGAAGCTGACAGGCATGGCCGATTTCGCGGGCGTCACTGAAATCGGTTCGGTAGATATCAAATACTGGGGCAAGATGACCGATTTCTCCGGGCTGAAAAATGCGCTGCCGTCACTTTCGGCCGACAAGTGGAATGTCTCGGGCAACGGTTATAATCCGACCTGGGAGCAAATAACCGCCGGGGAGTATGTCAAGCCGTAGGATGAACCGCTTTATATTCATCGTCGCAGGCTGTTGTTCGGTTCTCACCGGCTGTATGAAGTGGGACTACGATCTCGGTCGGGAGATCGCAGTCCGCCCCGAGGTGGGACACGGGCTGTTCATCACCAACGAGGGGAATTTCCAATACGGCAATGCCACGCTCTCGTTCTACGACACGCAAACCCGTAAGATCGACAACGAGGTGTTCTTCCGCGCCAACGATCAGAAGCTGGGCGACGTGGCACAGTCGATGACGATGTACGGCGGCTTGGGCTGGATCGTCGTGAATAATTCGCATGTGATCTTTGCCATCGACCCCGTGACCTTCAAAGAAGTCGGGCGCATCACGAACCTCACCTCCCCGCGCTATATCCATTTTTTGTCGGACGAAAAAGCCTATGTCACACAGATCTGGGACAACCGCATTTTCATCGTCAATCCCAAACGGTTCGAGATTACGGGATACATCGACTGCCCGGGTATGACGATGGAAACCGGTTCGACCGAACAGATGGTGCAATACGGCAAATACGTCTACGTGAACTGCTGGTCTTATCAGAACCGGCTGCTGAAGATCGACACCGAAACGGACAAGGTGGTCGACGAGCTGGTCGTCGGCATCCAGCCCACGTCGCTGGTGATGGATAAGTACGACAAGATGTGGACGATCACCGACGGCGGTTATGAGGGCAGTCCCTACGGGCACGAGGCCCCCTCGCTCTACCGTATCGACGCCGCAACTTTCAGGATCGAAAAACAGTTCAAATTCAAATTCGGCGACTGGCCCTCGGAGGTGCAGCTCAACGGCGGACGCGACACGCTCTACTTCATCAACAACGATATCTGGCGGATGCCGGTGGTGGCCGATCACGTCCCCGTGCGGCCGTTCCTCAAATACAAGCAGACGAAATTCTACGGCCTGTCCATCGACCCCAACACGTCGGAAGTATACGTGGCCGACGCCATCGACTACCAACAGAAGGGGATCGTCTACCGCTATTCGCCCGAAGGAGAGTTGCTCGACGAATTCCGGGTGGGAATTATTCCGGGGGCTTTTTGTTGGTATTAAACCGATACGCAATATGAAGAAACCAATACTTCTGTTTATCGGTTTGTGCCTCGCCGCAACAATCACTGCACAAGAAAAACCGGCCGGCAACGGCTGGTGGAACAACAACCCCTCGCTGGTGATGCCCATTCGTGAGGTCGGTGTTACAGGAATTCGTCCGATGAAAGAGATCGGCGTACAAAAAACACAACTGGACACCCTCGTCCTGCACGAGAACATCGCCCTGTCGATGGCCGACGTGCTGACGTTCAATACGGCAATCTTCATCAAACAGTACGGCCGGGCCACGCTTTCTACCGTGGCATTTCGCGGTACGGCGGCATCGCACACGCAGGTGATGTGGAACGGCATGCGTATCAACTCCCCGATGCTGGGCATGACCGATTTTTCGATGATCCCGTCCTATTTCGTGGACGACGCGACGCTGCTGCACGGCACCTCGTCGCTCAACGTCGTGGGCGGCGGTCTGGGCGGGGCGATCACACTGGCGACCAAACCCGCCGATACACACGGATTCAAAATGCAGTATACACAGGGAATCGGCTCGTTCTGGACGACGGACGAATTTCTGCGGCTGACCTACGGCGACGACCATTGGCAGACCTCGACGCGCGTGGTCTACTCCTCGTCGCCCAACGAATTCAAGTACCGCAACCGCGACAAGAACGAAAATGTCTACGACGACGATAAAAATATTATCGACACCTACCACCCCATCGAAACCCACCGTGACGGCGATTTTCATGACTTTCACGCCTTGCAGGAGGTCTATTACAATACCGGCAAGGGCGACCGTTTCGGGCTGAACGCCTGGTTTCTCACCTCCAAGCGCGGCCTTTCACAAACGACCGTCGATTACGGCGATCCGAAGGATATTCTGCACCAGCAGCGCGAACGCACCCTGCGCAGCGTACTCTCGTGGGATCATCTGCGTCCTACATACAAGGTCGGAGCAAAAGCCGGTTACATCCACACATGGCTCGGCTACGATTACGCCCGTGACAAAGGTAACGGCGAATGGGCCTACATGATTACTTCGCGCAGCAAGGTAAACACGCTTTTCGCATCGGGCAACAGCGAATTTTACGTCGGCAAAAAATGGCTTTTCTCGGCCGACATTGCCCTGCACCAGCATTTCGCGAAAAATCAGGATCGCAACATCATCACCCAGCAGGGCGACAAGGCGGTGGTCGGTTACGACAAAGCCCGCACGGAACTATCTGCTTATATGACTGCCAAGTGGACGCCTACCGAACGGCTGGGCCTCTCGCTGGCGTTGCGAGAGGATATGTACGGCAAGGATTGGACGCCGCTCATTCCGGCATTCTATGCCGATTACATGCTCTCGAAAGCCGGAAACGTCCGGGCCAAGGCATCCATTTCGCGCAACTACCGTTTCCCCACGCTCAATGACCTTTACTTCCAGCCGGGCGGCAATCCCGACCTGCAGCCCGAACACGGCTTCACCTACGACGGCGGCGTATCGTTTGCCTTCGCCAAAGAGGGTCGGTACGCGGTTCACGGCGAGGCGACGTGGTTCGATTCCTACATCGACGACTGGATTCTGTGGATACCGCTGGGAGGCAAGCAGGATTTCTGGACGCCGAAGAACCTCAAAAAAGTACATGCCTACGGAGTGGAATTGAAGGCGGGCTTCGACCGAACCTGGAACCGTGACTGGCAAGTCGGTGCCGACGGCAATTTTTCGTGGACGCCCTCGATCAACGAGAGCGAGCCGATGAGCAAGGGCGACGAGTCCATCGGCAAACAACTGGTCTATGTACCGGAGTTCTCGGCGTCGGTAACGGCGCGGCTGGCATGGAAAAGCTGGCGGCTGCTCTACAAATGGTGTTGGTATAGCGAACGCTTCACCATGTCGAGCAACGACTACACGATCTCGGGATATGTACCTCCGTATCTTATGAGCGACATGTCGGTCGAAAAACTTTTCGCCGTACCCTGGGCTGATTTTTCCGTGAAGATCGCGGTCAAAAACCTGTTTAACGAGGAGTATCTTTCGGTGCTGGCTCGTCCCATGCCACGCTTGAATTTCGAGATTTTCCTCGACATACGCCCCAAGTGGGGTAAAAAAAGATAACTCTGCGGCGGCGGGCCTTTTGGTCGCGGTGAACCATTGCAAACATTTCTGCATTTGAATCCCGCCGCCGTTCGTTTACAATCTGTTCGCGGGAACCGGAATAATAGAGATTAGTAGCACGTTGTCTGCCATAACAACGCAATACTCCGGTTTCCGCAGACAGATTTTGCTGATTTTGTATTTTGAAAAAATAGAAAATCTTTACAGCAAACAGAGAAAGGGTCAATGCCCAATTCATGGCAAATAAAAAACGCCCATGATTTGATTATTAAATCATGGGCGTATTAAAAAAGTACCCGGAGCCGGGGTCGAACCGGCACGACATTGCTGTCATTGGTGTTTGAGACCAACGCGTCTACCGATTCCGCCATCCGGGCAAGCCTCTTCCGTAGAATCGGGAGGGCAAAGATAGTCGATTCTTCGCAATTTTCAAAAAATCCGGTTATTTTTCAAAGAAAGCCTTGATTTTTTTCGCCTTGGCGGGGCCGACCAGCGCTGTCAACTCCTCGAACGGTGCCGCCTTGACCTTGGCCACGGTGCGGAAATGTTGCAGCAGCGTACGGACGGTCTTGTCACCGATGCCTTCGATCTGTTCCAGTTCGCTATGGATAAAGGCCTTACTGCGTTTCTGACGGTGGAATGAGACGGCGAAACGGTGCACCTCTTCCTGGATGTGCGCCAGAAAGTGGAAAAGGGGCGAAGTGGGACGGATGCCGACCAGGACAGGCGGGAATCCGCAGAGCAACTCGGAGGTGCGGTGGCGGTCGTTCTTAGCCAGCCCGGCGACAGGTATGTCCAGCCCGAGATACTCCAGCACCTCGTGAATGACGCCCATCTGCCCCTTCCCGCCGTCAGCAATAATGAGATCGGGCAGCTCGGCCCCCTCCTCCTGCAGGCGGCTGTAACGCCGGAAGACGACCTCGCGCATCGAAGCGTAATCGTCGGGGCCCTCCACGGTCTTGATGTTGAAATGGCGGTAGTCCTTGCGCGCGGGTTTTCCGTCGCGGAACACCACGCACGAGGCTACCGGATGGGCCCCCTGCAGATTGGAGTTGTCGAAGCATTCGATGTGCCGCGGCTGGCGGTCGAGGCGCAATTCCTTTTGCAGGGCATTCATCAACCGCTCGGTATATCGTTCGGGATTCTTGATTTCCAGGTTCTTGAGCTGCTCGGCGCGATAGATACGGGCGCTCTTCTGCGAGAATTCGAGCAGTTCGAGCTTTTCGCCGCGCTTGGGCACCGTGAAGGTCACACCGTCGAACAGCAGCGTCGTCGAAGGCAGGAACGGTACGATGACCTCACGGGCCAGCGTCCCGGCAATATGCTCGACGACATGCTGGATGGCCAGCGTCAGCATGTCGCGTTCGTCGCCCCCGACACCCGTCTTGAGTTTCACGGTATAAACGCCCACGACCGACCCGTGGCGGATACGCACGAAATTGCAATAGGCCACATCGTCGTCCGGAAGCAGCGAAAAAACATCCACGTCGACGATCTTCGCACTGACGATCACCGACTTGCCCGCATAGTTGTCCAGCGCATCGAGGCGCTGCTTGTAGCGCTGCGCCAATTCGAATTTCAATTCCCCGGCAGCGCGCTGCATCTCCTGTTCGAGGTAGCTACGCACGGGGCGCAGGTCGCCCTTGAGCACCGCGACGACCATGTCGACGAGCCGGCCGTATTCCCCTTCGCCCTGCGCCCCGATGCAGGGGCCTTTGCAGTTGCCCAGGTGGTATTGCAGGCAGACCGTATATTTCCCCTTGGCGATCTGCTCGGGGGCGAGGTTGAGCTTGCAGGTACGCAAGGGAACCACCTCGCGGATGAAATCCAGCACGCTGTGCTGCATCACCACCGATCCGTAGGGGCCGAAGTACTGCGACCCGTCGCGGTTCAGTTGCCGCGTCGACTGCACGCGCGGGAAATGCTCGCGGCGCACCACGATCCAGGGATAGGTCTTATCGTCTTTGAGCAGGATATTGTACCGCGGCTGGAGGGTCTTGATGAGCGAGTTTTCCAGCAACAGGGCGTCGGTTTCGCTGTCCACGACGATATGGCGGATCTCGGCGATCTGCTTCACCAGCACGCGAACCTTGGGGCTGTGCTCCTTGCTCTGCACGAAATAGGATGAAACCCGCTTGCGCAGGCTCTTGGCCTTACCGACGTAGATGATCGTCCCCGAGCGGTCTACGAACTGGTAGACGCCCGGCGACTGCGGCAGCATCGCCACCTGCTCTCTGAGATTGTTTTTTTCGGTTCCCGCCATAGCGATAATCGCAGTGCAAATGTAGCAATTATTTCACAAAACGCGCCATCTCCTCCGGCATGCTTCCGGCGCACGCAGAGATGGCCGCATTTGACACACGCATAAACTAAAACGTCCGATTTTTTGTTTTATTCGTCGGAACGGCATATATTTGCGGCACATTGAAAACAAACCCAAACCCTATGAGAAAATTTTTACCTTTTCTCTTCGCCGCAGCACTCGCATCGTCCTGTATCGACAACGCTTACGACCTGTCGAACGTGAACACGGACGATGTCACCATCGGCGACGAGGACTCGGAATACCGGCTGCCGCTGGCCACGGTATACGTAAGTATGAGTGAACTGAACGAAGGAGGTGCGGACATCAAAACGCTCTTCGACGAAGCGGACATCTGGCTTCCCTCGCCCCTGCCCGGAAACGCCGCATACGTCGACCTGCGGGAACTCCAGAACACCCCGGAGACAATCACGCCGCTGCTCGATGCACTGATCGACCAGATGATGGACGACGATGCCAAGATCACCGCCGTCGCCGACCTGCTGGCGGAAAAATACCTCTCGACCTTCCTGCCCCTGCTCCCCCCGAATACGGATCCGGCAGATTTCAAACCGGTCTTCATCGAGGCGTTCCGCAATATGCCGATGCTGCACGACCGGCTTTCGGGCGAGGTCAAATCCCTGGCCGGCAGCTACCTGACAGAGCTCAAAGTCCAGGATGTAACCTACGACATCGGTAAGATCGACATCGGCGGCGACGTGGTGGACATGCTCTGCGAGAACCTCGACAGTGAAGGCACCCCCAACCCCAAAAACACGCTGCACCTCTACGGCAGCATCACGAGCGCCCTGCCCGTGAGCCTGCGGCTCGTGCCCTATTTCTCGCCTACGAACGTCCGGTTCGACGTAACGGTCGAACCCGGCAAAACGAACGAGATCAGGGAGACGCAACTTTTCGAAAGCGACCTGCGGCAGATCATCGAGGGTGCCGAGATCATCCTCCCCGTCTCGCTGGAGAAATACTATCCGGGCTACGATTTCACGTCCGATCAGCAAATCGTCATCACCCTGCGCCTGATCAAGCGCGGCGGCCTGAAGCTCAACCTCTAATCCGGCACAGAACATGAAAAAAATATACGCATTCCTATTCACGCTGCTGCTGGCATCCGGCGCCGCGGCACAGAACCCGACGGCCTATTTCATGGAGGGGTCTACCCTCCGCAGCCAGTTCAACCCGGCTTTCGCCCCCTTACGCGGCTATGTCAACATCCCCGGGCTGGGCGGACTGGACATCAACGTGAGCGGCAACCTCTCGATCGACAAAATACTCTATCCGCGCAACGGAAAACTCGTCACACTGCTCGACAGCTCCGTATCGACGGCCGACGCCCTTTCGGGACTCAAAGCCGACAACCTCCTGGGTCTCGACACGCGCGTAAACCTCATCGGGTTCGGCGCCTTCACCCGCAACCACAAGAATTTCTGGTCGTTCGACCTCAACGCCCGCGTCACGACCGACGCCACCCTGCCCTACTCGCTCTTCGACTTCCTGAAACGCGGCAATAGCGGCGACATCAGCGACATCGGCATCACGGCCGACAGCTATCTCGAAGCGGGTTTCAACTACTCTTTTCCGCTGCTCGACGACAAGTTATACATCGGTGTGCGGGCAAAATTCCTGATGGGCGTGGCACGTGCGCGGATGTATTTCACGCAATTCAACGTATCGCACAACGAGGAACGCTGGCTGATCAACGCCGCGGGCGGGCTGGACATCACGGCCGCAGGGCTCGACGTCAAGACCGAACTCAACGACCACGGCGAAGAGGTCTACAAGATGGACGACATCAGCCTCAAGCCCACCTCGCCCGCCGGCTACGGCTTCGCGGTCGACTTCGGAGCCACGTACGACATCCTGCCCAACCTGCAGGCATCGCTGGCGGTGAACGACCTGGGCTTCATCGGCTGGAGCAAGAACAAGAACGTAACGGGTTATTCGGCGAAGGAGCTATCCTTCACGGGCGTGACGGTCACCGAGGACGGCACCGAGTCGCCCGACTTCGACATCGACGTACTGGAGTTCCACAAGGGCGCGGCCAAGAGCGTATCGCGCATGCTGCGCGCCTCGATCAACGCCGGCCTCGAATACGAGGTATGGCGCCATAAGATCGGCATCGGCCTGTTGTATACGGCCCGCGTGTGGGAATACAAGACCCTGCACAACATCACCGGGTCGGTCAATTTCCACCCGATCCGCTGGTTTACCGTCACGGGCAGCTATTCGGTGATCGACAACCGCGGCGGCGCCGTGGGGCTGGCGCTGAACCTGAACCCCAGCTGGATCAATTTCTACCTTGCCACGGACATCGTCACGGCCAAGCATACGCCCCAGTTCATCCCCATCAAGCAGAGCGTGATGAACGTCACGCTGGGCATCGGCGTACCGATCGGCAGGCGCAGCCACCGTATCGCGGCCTATGTGTACGACAAGGATCGGCGGTAAACGAACGGGAAACCCGACCTTTTCAGGCCGGGTTTTTCTTATCAGGACGCCCGAAAATTCTGCCGAACCGGGCATAAAGACACTTGGAGTACGCAAAAAAGACAGCCTGCGGCAACAAACGCACCCTCCCTTTCCATATTTTAGGCGCACCCATACCATAATCGGGCAATGGCATTGGTTTATCGGAAACTTTATTTATCTTTGCAATATAGAGATTACGAAAGCATTTCTCAGGGGATGAACTTATTTCCCCGCCCCGGATGTTTTTGCGTTTAAATATTGCGACGGCCCCTCAAATCTGTGTGAAGTTGCGTCACTACTTTTGAATTCTTCAAAATCACGGGCCGTCGCAATCTTTTTATCCTCAAACAAAAATCATGCCATAGCCCATCCGATTTTCCTCGCCCCCAGTCTATCCCGCTTCGACGAGGCTACGCTCCAGTGCGGCACGCGTCGCCATGCGGCCGGCCTCGACAATTTCCCGGGCGCGGTAGAATTCAAAAATCCCGAAACGGTCGGCAGGCATCTCTATCAGCAGGTCGGGCTTGTAAAGCTTGCACATCAGGCGTGCGATATGCTGCTGCATGATCTCCGACGAGGCGGTAATCACCTTATAATAGTTCAGCGAAGCCTTGTTGCGGACGGCCATCTCCTCCGAGAACGGGGCGCTCACATCCACGGCGACCAGGACGTCGCCCGGTTCACGGCGCACCCGGTTCAACGGCAGCGGATTGACCGTACCGCCGTCGACCAGCACCTGGTTCCCCCGGCGTACGGGACGGAATACCGACGGGATGGAGATAGACGCCCGGATGGCATCGTACAAGCCTCCCCTGTCGAGCACGACTTCGCGCCCCGTCAGCAGGTCGGCGGCAACCGCGGCGAACGGCAGCGGCATCTTCTCGATCTTCACGTCGGGCACCAGCTCCTTCATGGCCCGCATCACGCGGTCGCCCTTGACGAGTCCCTCGGTGCTCAGCGCAAAATCGACCAGCCCGAAAACCTTATACTTGTCGAGCGTATACATCCACTCCTTGAAGGGTTCGAGATGCCCCGAGGCATACATGCCCCCGACCAACGCCCCCATCGAAGTGCCGGCCACAGCATGCACCTCGAATCCCTGACTCTCCAACTCCTCGATCGCCCCGATATGGGCAACACCACGCGCGCCGCCGCCCGCAAGCACCAGCGCAGCCCTTCTTTTTTTCATAAATTCATCTTGTTTATCCGCTCCCGGACTTTATCCCACGCATGGGTTCCGAACAGACAGCTTGCACGCATCGTGCCGCACATCCCGGCAAAACGCGACATCGGAATAACGAAACACAATTCGTCCGCACCGACCCACGGGCGCACCGAAGGATGGAACAGCCCCAGGAAACATCTGTGGCCGCCGTTACGGTTTTCCCGCACGGCCTGCGACACCACGGTACTGCATCCCGAGCCGAACGGCGCCGCAACGGCATCCGGGGCGTCGTTGTCGAACCCGGCCCATGTCACGAGCCCCGCCAAGACGTCTGGCGTAGCGAAGAATAGCACGCCTTCCGCCCCGTCGAACGTCCCCGCCGCATCCACACGCACGAACTCGAGCCACGCCTTCGGCCCCGGCCGCAGGTCGAGCGCAGCGATGAAGTCCAGCACCATTTCGGGCGTCTGCTTATAACGCTCCTTGAGCGAGACGAACTGCGGGACGAATTCCGGCATGGGGCTGAAACCCGTATAGAACTTGCCGCCCCCGCAACCGATATTCGAGGCGTTGAGCCCCACGGGCCGCCCGTCACGCGCCTCGGCCAACGCCTTGAAAAAACACCCGCCCGCCTTTGCGGCGGGGCGCAGCGGTTCGTCCGTATAGCGAAACAGCAGGGGCAGCTCCGGCACCGGGCCGAAAGCCTCGCGGAAAGCGGCGACAAATTCTCCTGTCTGCATGGCATTCATCCATTTGTAATTACATAATCCATAAATACGTCGTGCGGTTCGACGGGCAGTGCCCCGACCAGCTGGTGGGCGTAGCAGACCCCGACCTTCACGCCCCGGAACCCGGGCTGCGAGAGGTATTTGTCATAAAACCCGCGGCCGCGGCCCATGCGGGCACCGGCTTGCGTAAATGCCGTTCCAGGAACGACGATCAAATCTATTTCGGACGGTTCGCACGGCATTGCGTCCCCGTCCGGTTCGGCGATCCTGAAGGCCCCCGCACGGAGTGCCCCGGGCACGTAATCGAAGAACCGCATCGCGTCGCCCCCGACCCGGGGGACGACGATCCGCCTGGCGGAGCCCCACCGGGCAAGCGCCTCCTCCGTCTCGGGTTCGTCGGGCAGGGCACAGAAAAACGCCACGCACCGCGCCGTCCCGAAAGGCTCCGATTCCGCTACCCGGCGGAAGATCCGCCCGGATGCCGCGGCACGTTCTTCGGGGGAGAGGGACAGGTTCTGTTTTTTCATCGCCGCACGCAGCTCTTTTTTAGTCATAAAACCCTCCTTTTCGGCATAAAATTCCCGGCCGTTTCTATTGTTATTCTGCAAACAATGGCTATCTTTGCGTCCGGGAACACAAAACTTTAACAAATATAAACAAATTTAAATCATTATGAGCTGTTTTTTATCTAATTCCTCGCTCGGCAAGAAGTTGGTGATGAGCGTGACGGGGTGCTTCCTCGTGCTCTTTATCCTCTTCCACATGTCCATGAACATTGTGGCGATCATCTCGCCCGAGGCTTACAACATGATCTGCGCACTGCTGGGGGCCAACTGGTACGCGCTGGCCGGTACGCTCGTACTGGCGGCAGGCGTGGTCATCCACTTCATCTACGCCGTCATCCTGACGCTCGAAAACCGCAAGGCACGCGGTTCGCAGCGCTACGCCGTAACGGTCGTGGAACCGGGCGTCAAATGGGCTTCGAAAAACATGCTCGTACTGGGCTTCATCATCCTGGGCGGCCTGGCACTCCACCTGTTCAATTTCTGGGCTAAAATGCAGCTCGTCGAAATCATGGGCGGCCATGAGAATTCGCTGGGCTTCGGCGCAGCCGACGGCGCTTCGCTGATCGCCTACACCTTCTCGCAGTGGTATTACGTGGTGATCTACCTCGTGTGGTTCTTCGCCCTCTGGTTCCACCTCACGCACGGCGTATGGTCGATGTTCCAGACGGTAGGCTGGGCCAACGACACGTGGTATCCCCGCCTGAAATGCATCGCCAATATCGTAGCGACGATCATCTTCCTCGGCTTTGCCGCCGTGGTGGTGGTTTACTTCATCAAGAGCATCTGCCCCTGCTGCGCAGGCGCCTGCTAACCGATTATCCAGAACAATAAACACACAACAGATATGGCTTTTAAATTAGATGCTAAAATCCCTGCCGGCGCTCTCGCAGAAAAATGGAGCAACCACAAGGCAGCTATCAAGGTCGTAAGCCCCGCGAACAAGCGCAAGCTCGACATCATCATCGTCGGAACCGGCCTGGGCGGTGCTTCCGCAGCCGCTTCGCTCGGTGAACTCGGATATAACGTAAAAATATTCTGCATCCAGGATTCGCCCCGCCGCGCGCACTCGATCGCCGCACAGGGCGGTATCAACGCTGCGAAGAACTACCAGAACGACAACGACTCGGTATACCGCCTGTTCTACGATACGATCAAGGGCGGCGACTACCGGGCCCGCGAGGCGAACGTATACCGTCTGGCCGAGGTGTCGAACTCGATCATCGACCAGTGCGTCGCTCAGGGCGTTCCGTTCGCCCGCGAGTACGGCGGACTGCTTGCGAACCGTTCGTTCGGCGGTGCGCAGGTATCGCGTACGTTCTATGCCCGGGGTCAGACCGGACAGCAGTTGCTGCTGGGCGCCTATGCCGCGTTGAACCGTCAGATCGCCGCCGGAACCGTCAAGAGCTATCCCCGCCACGAGATGCTCGAGCTGGTCATGGTCGACGGCAAGGCCCGGGGTATCATCACGCGCAATCTGGTGACGGGCGAGATCGAGCGTTTCGACCGCAAGCTGTCGCAGCTGATCGAGTATTACGGCCGCTACGGCCATGTTTCGCCTCAGGTGATCGATCAGGTGTACGACGGCGGCATGCCGAGGGGCGACGGCGATCTGCCGGAACCGCAGGATGTGATCGTGCACGGCAACGCCGGTCTCGTCGTCCGGGCCCGGACGGTCAATCAGCAGCGGCTGCTGAGGCTCTCCGAGCGGAACGACCTGCTTTTCGCCGTCGGGCCGGCCGGCTCGGGCAAGACCTATACGGCCATTGCGCTGGCCGTGCGTGCGTTGCGCAACCGGGAGGTCAAGCGTATCATTCTGACGCGCCCGGCCGTCGAGGCCGGCGAGAAGCTGGGCTTCCTGCCCGGCGACATGAAGGAGAAGCTCGACCCTTACCTGCAACCGCTCTACGACGCGCTCAACGACATGATTCCGCCCGCCAGGTTGCAGAAGTTCATGGAGGAGGGGACGATCCAGATCGCACCGCTGGCCTACATGCGCGGCCGGACGCTCGACAACGCCTTCGTCATCCTGGACGAGGCGCAGAATACCACGCTGCCGCAGATCAAGATGTTTCTCACGCGCATGGGGCGCAATGCCAAGTTCATCGTCACGGGCGACGTGACGCAGATCGACCTGCCGCGCCGGAGCGACAGCGGCCTTACGCGCGCCATCGGGATTCTGCGTGGCGTGAAGGGGATCGGCGTCGTCGAATTCGACCGCCGCGACATCGTGCGGCACGAGCTGGTCAAACACATCGTCGAGGCTTTCGACCGCCACGGCGAGTCGGAGGCGCCGCCCGTTCGGACAGATCGTAAATCTTAAAACAAATATCCGATTATGAATACCGATTTAACCTCTTTGAAACCCGCACTCGTGTGGAAGCACTTCGCGGCGATGACGCAGATTCCGCGTCCGTCGTTCCATGAGGAGAAGATCCGCCGCTACGTGCTGGATGTGGCCCGCTCGCTGGGGTTGGAGTGCCGCGAGGATGCGGCGCACAACGTCTACGTGCGCAAACCCGCCTCGAAGGGCATGGAGAACCGTGCGGGGGTGATCCTGCAAGCACATCTCGACATGGTGCCGCAGAAGAACAACGACAAGAAGTTCGACTTCCTGAAAGACCCGATCCGCGCCTACGTCGACGGCGACTGGGTGACGGCCGACGGTACGACGCTGGGGGCTGACAACGGTATCGGTGCGGCGGCGATTCTGGCCGTGTTGGAGGACGATACGTTGGAGCACGGTCCGCTGGAAGCGCTCTTTACCGCCACCGAGGAGACCGGCATGGCCGGTGCGTTCGGGCTGAAAAAGGGGTTGCTCAAAGGCGACATCCTGCTCAACCTCGACTCGGAGACCGAGGGCGAGCTGTACGAAAAAGGCCACCGAGAACAGGCGCCAGATGAATAAGCGCGTACGCGGCGCGGCATCCCTGTCCCCAAGCCGCGATGCCACCCACGAGGCCCAAAACCCGGCAAGCAGGATATGGAGCGGCGCCCATCCGGGCAGGAAGCGCTCCGTCAGGAAAACCTGCGGTGCGACGAAAAGCAGCGGCGTCAGGATGGCGATCGTCCCGAAAAAGGCCGCCGTCCGCATGAGCGCCCTCTTCCTGCCGCGCGCATACCATGCATCCCCCGTCTTTCCTTCCAGCAACAGGGCCGCCGTGGCGGTAAACAGCGACACGCCGAGCAGGATGCACGCCAGCCGCATCCACGGCTGTTCCATGAACATGCGGATCTGCACGAACTGCGCCGCCGCCCACACCCAGCGCGCGGCCAACAGCGGCAACAACACAAGCGTGACCTGCCGTATCCACGCCTCTCGTCTCCAAACGAGCAGTGCGAACAGCATACAGCCGACGGAAAACGGGTATTGTCCGGCACGCCAGAAATGCGCGCCGCCCAATACAAAAGCCAGCGAGGACGGGGTAAGGCACAAAATCGAACGCATGATGCTCACGGACGGCTCCTTTCAAGCGGAATACCCCATCTTATCCGATGCGGCATGATTTGCCGTGATCGGCGTCACGTATCCCGCCTTTCCCCCCAAGCCTTGGGGCTTCAAAGAGCCATCTTCTTGGACATCAACGCGTTCTCCCAAAAACATCCGGTCGCCGGAGCTCCGCCTTTCCCGCTTCTTCTCCGCCCCCTAACAAACGTCATCCGAAACGGATTGTTCCTTCCAGCGGCTCTCAGCACAGGGAAATGAACAATCCGGGCTCCAGAGCGTCACCCGGTCGCGCCCCGCCTGCTTGGACATGTAAAGCGCGGAATCCGCATACCGGAACAAATCGGAAATCGTCTTTTCGTTCTCCTCGGGCGTATCGATGGCTCCCGAAGACGTAAACCGATACCCTCCGGCGCTGATGCTGAAACGCACCTCCCGATCGGCATGGACGAGCGGCTTTGCCGTACAGGCCACCCGGATCTCTTCAAGCTGGCGGAACAAGGCACCATCATCGGCATCAGGCAGGAGCAGCACGAATTCATCCCCTCCGAGCCGTGCGAACGTCGCCGAGTCGGGGAGCATCCCTCTGGCAAGTTTTGCGAACTCCCGCAGGACCATATCCCCGGCGGCATGGCCGAACGTATCGTTGATGCCTTTGAAGCAATCCACGTCGATGAACGCCAACCCAAAACCCTTCCCTTTCTCTTCCTGCACGCGCCGCAGCTCATCGGACAGCACCTCACGGAAGCGGCGGCGGTTCCAGAGGGCCGTGAGCGGATCAATATAGGAAAGCTCACGCAGCATGAGGGCATTTTTTTGCAGGCTGCTGAGCATGACGTTGAGCATGGCCCGCAGTTCCGCGATTTCGTCATGCCCGCTGACGGCAATGGACGATTCCGCTTCGCCTTCCGCGACCCGGTGCGCGAACAGCGTGGTCTCACGGAGCGGCTGGCTCACCTTCTTCATCCCGTACCAGATCCACATGAGCGCGATGAGGAATACGACCGCTATGGAAGCTCCCAACTCCTTCATATGGTATACGACAGAACGCTTGTACGCTTCGATTTGATGGGACTTCCGGTCAAGGATGCTGGTGATCCCCGACTCGACAAGCTTGATGATCTCACCAGCCCGTTTCTGGTAGGCGGCATTAAAAAGAAGGCGGCGGGCATACTCCACATCGATTGTGTCCGATCCGCTGTGCAAACCGTCAGGGCACAAGGCTTCTCCCTTGCTCGCCTGCATGGCCTCGATTTCCGTAATCGACAGATCATCGGAACGACGCAGGGCGGTCGCCAAAAACTCCATGTCTCCCCGGCTGGCTCCATAGCGCTCCAGCAGAGACGGAAGGCTGATCGTCTCTCCCGGTGCAAGGGAGCTCTTCCGGGGCACCCTTCCGGACCGCTGCGCAAGGATGTCGTAATACGCCCGCTCGGAAGCCTCATCGCCCGTATTGACGTATTCCCGCGCCTTGCGGGTCAGATCATAGGAACTCTGGAGCAATTCCCGGCTGACTTGCATCAGGTTCAGGTACTGGACGTCGGCCTCAACCATTTTCGTGAACGAGCTGTACACATTCCATGATAAGCCTGCCGTGACCATGATCGTTACGGTAAGCAACAGGCCCAATAGAGACGTGACCCAACGGATGCTCATCCGCCCCTCCCTCAAACAGTCTGAACGGGACCCGCATTCCTCCGGAAACGGAGCGTACAGACAGCTCTTTGTTGAAAAGAGAATACACTAGAGATGTTCCTCAACGCCAGCACTTTATGGCATCGCCTCATTTTCCGTTTACTGTTCCGCTCCCATGACGGAAAGGAAAGGCCATGTACGGGAAAGGTTCCCGTACATGGCCTTTTATACCGTTACAGAGAGTTTTTTTGAATCCACAGGGGAAATCGCTTCGGCCTTTACATGGCTTAAGGCTTCCGTTGCCAGGCTCCCCTCTTGTTTTCTTTTTCGTCCTGCAGAACTTTGCCTTTCTCCAAAAGCCCCTCAAACACGTCTCGCGGCATCGGCTTCGCGTAGTAGAAGCCCTGTGCATAATAACAGCCGAGCTCAATAAGCATTTCAGCCTGTTTCGCGTTCTCCACGCCTTCACAGATGACCTGCATACCCAGTTCCCCGGCCATGTGGATAACGTTGCCGATGACAATCCGTTCCCGCGTCCCGAACATCCCGCGCCGCACGAAGCTGCGATCGAGCTTGAGCACGTCAGCCATCAGCTGCTGCAACTGGCCGAGGGAAGAATACCCAGATCCGAAATCGTCGATGGCGATCATGAAGCCGCGCTCTTTCAGCCGCAACACCTGCGCACAGACGATTTGGGGATTGCGCATGATCGCGCTCTCGGTGATTTCCAGTTCCAAAAGCGCATGGGGTACATTGTGGCGATCCGCGATCGCCGCGACAAGTTCGGGAAATTCCGGGCTGTCGAAATGCAGGCTTGAAAAATTGCAGGAAACGGGATTGACGGCCATCCCGCGCTCCAGCCACTCGCGCACGGTCCGGCAAACCAGTTCGTAAATGTACAAATCCACTTCGACCACAGAGCCGTTCCGCTCGAAAAACGGAATAAAGCTTCCCGGCATAAGCAGGCCCCGCGTAGGGTGATTCCACCGGACCAATGCCTCGCTGCCGATGAGCGCGCCGTCCCGCATGTCCACCTTGGGCTGGAAATAGGCATCGAATTCGCCTTGGGACAGGGCGATCTCCAGCCTTCCTTCCAGTTCGCGCTGCAACAGCGCTTCCTGCCGCATCTTCTCGTCGTAAAGGACAATGTTCTTCATCGTCTGCTTGGCGTTCCTGCGCGCGTAGTTGGCAAAATCCAACATGCGGTGCAGATCGAACCCTTCCGTCTCGTTCACCAAATAGACACCGAACACCGTGACGATCCGGTACGCCATGTCCTGCATACGCCGCCACTCGTCCAGTTCCATGCCGATTTCTTCTATGCGCACAAGCAGGGATTCCCAGTCGGCATAACGCACCAGCAGGATGAAGTGGTCCGCCGATGCGCGGGCACAGCACTCCCCATCTTTGACGTTACGCTGCAGGATCGCGCCGAAGGCCCGCAAGATCTGATCGCCCACGGCGAAACCAAGGTTGTCGTTGATCGTCTTGAACTGATTGATATCCCCGTAGAGCAAGGCATAGCTTCCGCTCGGCGCTTTCCGGAGCAGCTTCCCGCACTCCACATAGAACTTGTTCATGTTGTCGAGGTTGGTCAGCCCGTCCCGATACAGCAAGGCCTGTATGCGATGGTTGCTCCTCGTCTTGATGGCGAGATTATAGACCAACAGCAGCAGGATCACCCCGAAAACCGCCAGCATCCCGCACCCGACCTCAATAAGGTGCTGGGCCACGAAATCGAGCAGCGTGATCTGGCGGGGCTTGGTGGTGTTCTTCAGCACCAGCTCGTCCATCCGTTCAGGGGCCGTATATTGGATGCACTTATCCAATATGGAGAGCAGGCGCGGGTCCGCACACTTGGAAATGCCGAAACAGATTTCGCTCGTGTACTTGCTCATGCTCGTGGCGGCCAAGGATTCGTAACGGCGTTCCGTAAGCAAATAGTTGGTCACATAGACGTTCGCGTAAACCGCATCCGCGTCGCCCTTGAGCAGCGCATCGAAACATTCCCGTACGTTCTTGTAAAAAATGATTTCCTTGCCTGGGTGATCCGCCGCCACATGCTCCGAGAACCAGTAGCCTCCTTGCAGAGCAATCCGTTCGATGGATTGCGGCTGCTTGGTCCGCACAAGCATGATGGGCGCCCGCAGATAGTAACGGGTGGTATACATCTTGTTGCGCTCGTCCCAGAGGTAATCCCCCGTTACGGAGCAGACCATATCAATAAGCCCTTTCTTGACCTTTTCCAGCGCTTCGGCCTGATCTATCGGCTCAAAACGGAAACGCAACCCTGTGTACCTTGAAAAAGTGGACAGCAGATCCGATGTGACGCCGGAGAACATCCCGGTTTCCGTATCGGTATACTCCAGCGGCGCCCACGAAGGATCATACGCCGCGACAACCACATCCGCCTGTTTGAGGAACGCTTCCTCTTCCTTGGTGAAGACCGGCTGTTGCGCCATGCTGACGGCAAAATATTTGTCGTACAGCCGCATCATATAGTTGGGATCGCGCAGCACGATGGCATTCATCGCCGCATCAAGACGGGCGAGCAAATCCGGCCTGTTCTTCGCCACAGCGACATACACCGGCTCCGGAGAGAACTGGGCAACGCTCCGGAACGTGCTGCTGCGGCCAAGGTGGGTGATGGCGACGCCGTCAAGCGTCCCGTCCTCAAGGGCGCTCAATAACGCCTGCGTCTCGGCATAGGGAACGATGATCGGTTTGACGCCGAACTTCTCGCAATAACGCTGGAAACGCTCTCCGTCGCTGCTGCCCCGGATGATGCCGACCCGCATCCCTTGAAAGGAGCTGAAATCTTCGTAACCGTACCGTTTGTCGTCAACTCTGACATTGAGGGTAACATAAAGCGTACCCATGGGCAGGTTGGAGAACAGAACCTCTTTTTCCCGTTCTTCCGTGCGGAACACGGCGGGGATCATGTCTATGTGCCCTTCCAAAAGCTGATGCCATGCGTTCTCCCAGCTGCCCTCATCCAGCATTTCATAACGCATCCCGCCGACCTTGGCGAGCTTCTGCAAAAATTCGATATTGAAACCGATATATTCAGCGGACCGGCCACGGGACATGTAGTCCCCGTCCTCATAATACCCCACCCGGATGGAAACGGAGTTGTCGTCTGACTGCGCGGGAAAGCAAAAGAACAAGCAGCACAAGACGATCGCCCCGAAAACGGATATCCCGTATCCATGCCTTCTCATGCTCCGACCTTGTTCCTTGCCTCTAGTGTTATGTGAAGCGACATGCCCGAACATGCCGTTTGGCTCTGACCTTCCGGAACGCTGCCGGATCTTATATGTACCCTATATGTTTTCTCAAAGAAATCATAGTGTTTTTGGAGAACATACCCTGTGCAAAAACACGGTTATCTGTTTTTTAAAAAAGGCCATTCAAACCCAAATCAGTCAAATAAAGAAACAACATGCTTTTTAACAGTTTTAAATGACGAATAAAAACATACTAATGCGACAAAAAAAGATAACGGCTCTCCCCGCCGACTTCAGCAACGCGCATCTCCCCACACACAGGACGTGGGAAGATGCCGTCATGGACATACTTCACGCACTATGGCAACGCGAGCAGCCCTGTCGGCAGGTATGGGGAGCCGAGAAAAAGCGTAGCCGACCGATCCGCACAAAGGAGCACGCCCCAATCAACCAACGGCAACGGTGTTCCCCACAAGAAAGCCCGGCCACGCCATGCACAGGGCATCGGCGTTTGCCTGCCGGCACTGGTCCGTTCCGGTTCAGGCTGCCGCTTTCATCGAATCTCGGCGGTTGTGGCAAAGTGCGAGGGATGCTACTCCAATGAAACACAGGAGGTGCGTTATGAAAGACTGGACCCCTTCCGCCTTGCTCCACGCTTCCGGAATGTATTGGGAAAGCTGCGCCATCCACGCCGCCGTGCATCTGGACGTGTTCACCCCTCTGTCCGGCGGGCCGATGACCGTGACGGAACTCGCCGATCGGACAGGATGCGTCCCCCAAAGCCTCGACCGCCTTCTAACCGCCCTGTGTGCAATGGGCCTGTTGATCCGTCAAGGCGAAACCTGCGAACTGCCGCCCTTCTCGCGGGATCACCTGTGCCGGGGCAATCCCGGTTATCTCGGGCATATAGTGGAACATCACCGCCATCTTATGCCCGGCTGGTCCAAGCTGGACGAGTCCGTCCGCGAGAACAGGCCGACCCGCCACCGCTCTTCCGTCGATACCGAAGATACGGGCGAGCGGGAAAGTTTCCTCATGGGGATGTACAACATCGCCAACGCACAGGCGGAACGCAGCGTTCCGCACATCGACCTTTCCGGCCGTTCCCACCTGCTTGATCTCGGCGGCGCGACCGGGGCCTATGCCATCCACTTCTGCCGCCGCAACCCCGGCTTGAGCGCCACGGTTTTCGATCTCCCCACAACCCGCCCCTTTGCGGAACGCGTCATCGCCGACTCCGGCATGGCC
>ERZ827452.741-NODE-741-length-40426-cov-6.260509_pt1 | contig 40426 bp, 37 predicted proteins | sample MGYA00519866_ERZ827452 | MGnify/ENA primary metagenome ERZ827452 (study PRJEB31778, sample SAMEA3449307) | human gut metagenome | biome: human gut; feature: human-associated habitat; material: faeces | place: United Kingdom | collected 2010/2012 ... | reverse complement strand
ATATTGTAGTGATGACAGAATAATAGCAAGAGAATATGAATTAGTATAAGGAGGAATAAGATTGAATTATTATGATGAGATAAAAAATGAATTAATAAATAATGAAGTAACTAAGAAAGTAAAAGATTATAGTAAAAATAAAAGTAACTACATATTATAATGTAGGTAAATTGTTAAAAGTGGCAGGTAAACATTATGGAGAGGGAATAATAAAAGAATATTCTGAAAAATTAACTGCTGATTTAGGAACTAAATATGATGCATCTACTTTAAATAAAATGAAAAAATTTTATAATTTGATTAAAAAAATGGCGACAGTGTCGCCAAAATTATCATATAGTCACTATGTAGAATTATTACCATATAGTGATATGGATAAAATAAACTATTATATAAAAATAACTGAAGAAGATAAATTATCAGTAAGAGAATTAAGAAAAAATAATAAAAAATATATTAAGCAATTAAGAAAATTGATTGCTTTTTTTCGTATTTTAGGGGAATTTGCTTTAGAAAGGGAGAATATAAGAAGTAGAGGTGATTTTTATAAATTATTATGATGAAATTAAAAAAGAACTATTAAATAATGAGATTACTAAAAAGGTAAAGAATTATTCAATTAATAAAAGTGATTTAACTACGTATTATAATATTGGTAAATTACTAAAAGAAGCAGGTAAACATTATGGAGAAGGAATAATAAAAGAATATTCTAGAAGACTTACAAGTGAATTTGGTAAAGGATATACATTCACTTCGTTAACAAGAATGAAAAAGTTTTACAACTTAATTGAAAAACTTGCGACAGTGTCGCAACATTTGTCCTATGGTCATTATGTAGAATTATTACCATATAGTGATATAGATAAAATAAACTATTATATAAAAATAACTGAAGAAGAAAAATTATCAGTAAGGGAATTAAGACAAAAAATTAAATCTAATGAATATGAAAGATTAGATGAAGAAACAAAGAAAAAATTGAAAAACAAAGAAGAATTAAAAGTACCGGATTTAGTAAAGAATCCTATTCAAATAAAGAATACAAGTGGTAATAATGAAATATCAGAAAAAATACTTCAAAAACTAATATTAGAAGATATATCATCTTTTTTAAAAGAATTAGGTAGTGGATTTAGTTTTATAGATAATGAATATAAAATAAAAATGGGAGATAGATATAATTATATAGATTTATTACTTTATAATATTAAATATAAATGCTATGTAGTAGTTGAATTAAAGGTTACTGAACTAAATTCAAATCATACAGGACAAATACAAAAATATATGAATTATATTGATAAAAATATAAAGAGTATAGATGATAATAAAACAGTAGGAATAATAATATGTAAAAAAGAAAATAAATATGTAATTGAATATTGTAGTGATGACAGAATAATAGCAAGAGAATATGAATTAGTATAAGGAGGATTAAATTTGAATTATTATAATAAAGTAAAAAGTGTCGACAGTGTCGACACAATTAACATAGAGCCATCAATATGAAAGGAAATAATAATAAAATAAGTTATTATGTAAAAGTTGTAGCACTTTTATCATTACAAGCCCACCACCCAGTTATTCCTGGCTTTTTTTAAATATAAATAATTTTTAATATTAAAGTTTATAAATTAAATACTGTTAACAAGTTGTATAATGCTAAAATTTTATATTGTCTATAGCATTAATTTATGATAAAATTGGTATAGAAAATATGTAGTTTTAATGTTTTTTATTTTGTAAAAATATTTGTTCGACAAAATTTGACAAAACAAATATTTTATATATAATATACACTCGTATTGAAGGGGAGAAATAAATATGCAGGAAGAAGCATTAGTAATGGAAAAGAGTAGTGTAGTTTCAGTTAGAAAAACAATGTTTTTAGCATGCAAAAGAACATTTGATATATTTTGTTCATTAATAGGGTTAATAATGCTATTACCAGTATTTCTTATAGTTTCAATTATAATTAAAATTGATTCTAGAGGACCAGTTTTCTTAGTACAAAAAAGAATTGGTAAAAATGGTAAAGAATTTAATCTTTATAAATTTAGATCAATGGTAGTAAATGCTGATAATATTCTTTTTGAAATGTTAGAAAAAAATCCAAAGATGAAAGAAGAATATGAAAAAAATAAAAAATTAAATAATGATCCTAGAATAACAAAAATAGGAAGATTTATTAGAAGATATTCAATAGATGAATTACCACAATTATTAAATATATTAAAAGGTGATATGTCTGTTATAGGTAATAGACCATATTTACCTAGAGAGAAAAAAGATATGAATGGATACTTTGATGAAATTGTTAAAACAAAGCCAGGTTTGACAGGTTATTGGCAGGTTTCTGGAAGAAGTAAAACTGATTTTAAAACAAGATTAAAATTAGAATCATATTATTCTAATCATATGTCACTTAAAATGGACGTAAAGATATTTTTTGGAACATTTTCGGCAGTATTTGGTCATGTTGGTGCTAAATAACAAACAGATACATTGAAAAATGTATCTTATTTTTTAGAAAAGAGGTGTTAGGTGTGAAAATAGCAATGATTGGACATAAAAGAATACCATCAAGAGAAGGTGGTGTTGAGATTGTTGTTGAAGAGTTATCCACTAGAATGGCAAAATTGGGATATGATGTTACTGTTTATAATAGGGGTGGAAAACATGTTCTTGACAAAAATCAAGAAACTAGGAATTTAAAAGAATATAAAAATGTAAAAATAAAAAAAGTATTAACAATTGATAAAAAAGGTTTAGCAGCAATGACTTCATCATTCTTTGGGACATTTAGAATTCTTTTTTCAAGAGCGGACGTTGTACATTACCATGCTGAGGGACCATGTGCAATGATTCCAATTATAAAATTTTTATCAAGAAAACGAATAATCGTTACAATCCATGGTCTTGATTGGCAAAGAGCAAAATGGGGCGGATTTGCAACAAAATATATTAAATTTGGTGAAAAAATGGCTGTAAAGTATGCTGATGAAATAATTGTACTTAGTGAAAATGTAAGAAAGTATTTTAAAGATAATTATGGAAGAAGTACACATTTTATACCAAATGGGGTTAATAAACCAATGTTATTGAAAGCAAATAAAATAAAAGACAGGTACAATTTATCAAAAGATAGTTATGTATTATTTTTAGGAAGAATAGTTCCTGAAAAAGGAATTCATTATTTAGTAGATGCATTTAACAATGTCAATACAGATAAGAAACTAGTTATTGCTGGTGGGGCTAGTGATACAAATGATTATTATCAAAAATTAAGAGAAAAATCAAAAAATAATGAAAATATAATTTTTACTGGATTTGTTCAAGGTGAAGAACTTGTAGAGTTATATAGTAATGCATATATTTATTGTTTACCTAGTGATTTGGAAGGAATGCCTTTAAGTTTACTTGAAGCAATGAGTTATGGCAATTGTTGTTTAACATCTGACATTGACGAATGTTCAGAAGTATTAGAAGATAAAGGTGTAACTTTTAAAAAATCTGATATAATAGATTTATCAAACAAATTACAAAAATTATGTGATGATACTAATTTGGTAAAAAAACATAAAAATGAATCCCAAAAATATATTCTAAATAAATATAATTGGGATGATGTAGTTAAAGAAACATTAAAATTGTATAATGAGTAGGAGTATGAAATTATGAAAGAAAAAAAGTTAAATGGTACTGTAATAGTAACATATAGATGTAATGCCAGATGTACAATGTGCAATAGATATAAATGTCCATCAAAACCTAATGAGGAAATATCAATTGAAACAATAAAGAAATTGCCTAAAATGTATTTTACAAATATAACAGGTGGAGAACCTTTTATAAGAGAAGATTTACAGGAAATTGTGGAAGAATTATATAAAAAATCTGATAGAATAGTTATTAGTACAAATGGTTTTTTTACTGATAGAATTATAGCAATGGCAAAAAGATTTCCTAATATTGGTATAAGAATATCAATAGAGGGGTTAGAACAAACAAATAATGAAATAAGAGGTTTAAAAGATGGATATAAAAGAGGATATGAAACGTTAAAAAAATTAAAGGAAATGGGTATGAAAGATGTTGGGTTTGGAATGACTGTTCAAGATAAAAATGCACCAGATTTAGTACCACTATATAACATATCAAATGAAATGAATATGGAATTTGCAACTGCATCTTTACATAATAGTTTCTATTTTGTTGAAGCAAAGAATATTATTCATGATAGACCAATGGTTGCACAAAATTTTGAGGATTTGATTAATGAATTACTAAATTCTAATTCTCCAAAAAAATGGTTTAGAGCATATTTTAATCATGGATTAATTAACTACATATATGGTCAAAAGAGATTATTACCATGTGATATGGCTTTTGATACATTTTTTATTGATCCATATGGTGATGTAATGCCATGTAATGGAACAAAAGAAAAAGAAGTTATGGGAAATTTAAATGAATGTAAGACGTGGGAAGAATTATGGAATTCAAATCAAGCAAATGAGGTGCGAAATAAAGTAAGAAATTGTGATAGACAATGCTGGATGATTGGATCTGTTTCACCAGCAATGCATAAATACATATGGGTACCTGCTTGGTGGGTTTTTAAACATAAATTTTTAAGATTTTTCAAAAAGAAAAAATATTCTATGTATGAAAATAAAATTGTTAGAGATTTAAGAGATGGTAAAGTGACAAAAGAAGAATTAGATAAGTGTTCTACTTGTGATAAAAATTGTGTAATTAATAATGGTTTATCAAAAGAATCCTTAGAACAATTAAAAAATAAAACTGGAGAAGAAATAGTTGATGAAGATATAGAAAAACAAATGAAAAATAAAGGTGAGATTTAATGAATATTTTTAAAAATGTAAAATGTGATTATGTATCATTTGATGTGTTTGACACATTATTATATAGAAAAGTAAATAGCCCGGAAAAAGTTCATGATTTAACAGAAAAAGAGTTGATTAAAATTGATGATAAGTTTTTGGGATATTCAAAAATTAGATTAGACGCAGAGAAAAAAGCTCATTGTTCAAATAAAATAGAGTCAACTATAGAAGATATATATTCAAATATTAATGAATATGATGAAAAAGATAAGAAGATTGCAATGGCGAAAGAACTTGAAGTAGAAAAAAGTGTTTTATATCCAAATTTATTGTTAAAACAAAGAATTATAGATTTGCGAAATATGGGGAAAAAGATTATTATATCTTCTGATATGTATTTATCAACAAATTTCATAAAAAAATTGTTAATGTTGAATGGTATACCATATGATTATATATTTGTTTCTTCAGATTTGCAAAAAAGAAAAAAAGATGGAAAAATGTTTAAATATATATTAAGTGAATTACAAATATCTAAAGATAATATTATACATATAGGGGATAATAAAATAAGTGATTATTTAATACCAAAAATTATAGGAATAAAGAGTTCTTTATGGAAAAAAAGAAAATATACACATCATCATAAATATTTAGATATTATTAATAAAGATAAAGAGTATGCTAAATTATATGAATTTGTTGATAAAAAATATTGTTCTAATTATTTTGAAGAAATTGGTTATAAGTATTTTGGACCAGTTTTATATGGATTTTGTAAATGGATTGATAAGATAAAAAAAGAAGAAAATTTACAAAGTATTTGTTTCCTTTCGAGAGATGGACAAATTGTAAGTAAAGCATATGAAATAATATTTAATTCTAAAAATCCTTATTTTCTTGCATCAAGAAGGACATTAACTGTTCCACTACTGGGAAATGCTCAAAATATGAATGATATTATTAAAATAGTGCCTTATATAAAACGATTAGAAACAGTAGATTCTTTTTTGACAAAAGTTGGAATAAATAATAATAATATTTCAAAAAAAATTAAAAAAAAATATGGGAATGTTTTATCTAGAGATAATTTATTAAGTGAAATTGGTGATGAAATTTATAAAATAATTGAATCACCAATGAAAAATAATTCTAAAGAAGAAAAAAAAGCGGCAATATCTTATATTAATTTAAATATGAAATCTAATAAAATAGGTATAATTGATATTGGTTGGTATGGAACTATGCAAAGATGTTTATCTAATTTGAATGATTGTAATAGTTTAAATAAAGAATTTTTTGGCTTGTATTTTGGCTTGCTAGAAAAGAAAGATAAGAAAAAAATTAAGAATGCTAAGGGATTTATTTACGATTACAATTTAAAAAAATTTGATAAGGATTTAATATATGGTTTTAATGGGTTGATAGAATTGATGTTTACAGCTGATCATGGTTCAGCAAAAAGATATTTTTTTAATGGAAATAAAGTTGTTTGTGAATTAGAAAAAGACCATGGTGAATATTGTGAATTTGTCAAACAGGTTCAAGATGGAGCACTTAGTTTTATTAATGATTTTATTAAAGATGATAAAATTAACAATATTAGTTTATCAAATGATGTGTTCATTGCTTTAGAAGATTTATTAATAAATCCTACCAAGGAAGAATGCTCATTACTTGGTAATTTGAATTTTTATGATGTATATTTTGAAAAAATTATTCAATTTGAAAATTGGAAAAAATTATTTTTAAATCCCAAAAAAAGTATAAAAAAATTTTTGAATTCAAACTGGAAAATTGGTTATTTAAGAACAATGGGCTTTAAAAATGCTAAAACTATATATAAAATAATAAATATTTTGAAAGGATAAATAATATGTCAAAAGTAAGTATAATAATTCCAATGTATAATGTTGAAAATTATATAAGTAAATGTATTTTATCTTGTATTAATCAAACCGAAAAAAATATAGAAATAATATGTATAGATGACGAAAGTAAAGACAATACTTTAAAAATAGCTAAAACATATGCAAAAAAAGATAATAGAATAACTGTAATATCTCAAAAAAATAGTGGAGTGTCTGTAGCGCGAAATAATGGATTAAAAATTGCTAAATCACAGTGGATTATGTTTGTTGATGGTGATGATTGGTTAAAAGATAATACTATTGAACTATTTTTGGATAAAGCAGATGATAAGTATGATATTTTAATTAGTGGTTTTTATACTTATTTTGAAGATAGTAAACACATACATGATGATAGATTTTTTAATATTGGAGAACATGTGTTTTCAGATTTAGACAAGATAGAGTTGATTAAAAGCAGTATATGTCAAACTTCAATTACAAATTTAAAATCAAGTACAAATGTAGGAGTGCCGTGGGCAAAAATTTATAATTCTAAGTTTATTAAAAAAAATGAATTGAAATTTGTAAATGGCCTAAATAGAATGCAAGATATGGTTTTTAATATAAATGCATTTGAAAATTCAAATAATATATTTTATTTTAACGAAGCCACATATTATTATAGAGTAAATTTGAGTTCTGCAACAAAAAAATACAATAGCAATTTTGATAACACTTGTATAATTATTTTAAAACAAATTGAATTATTTCTAAAAAATTACAAATTAGAGAAAGAATTATCCAATTATTATGAGGCGAAAAAGATAAAATTATTATTAGAGTTAATAAGAATTAAATATTCTAGGGATGAATTAAATTTATCTACACACGATAAAATTAAAAAATTACGTATGTTTATTAAAGATATAAAGATTCAAAAAAAATATGATAAAAACATTTATTGTTTATTAAATAAAAAAGAAAAGATAATGTATTTATTATTAAATATAAATGCCTTACCGATTGTATATTATTTATATAGATTAAAAGCACTTAAAAATAAATAAATTGGAGGTAGCATATGCTTATATATATTTTATGTTTTATTATATCTACTTTTTTATTAAAATTAGTTAATAATTCAAAAAACACCATAGTTAAAAAAATTGTAGTAACAATAGCTTTACTTTTACCTTGTGTACTTGCATCGGTAAGGGATTTATCAATAGGAAGAGATATTAATGTATACTTAAAACCTATGTTTGATTGTGCAAAAAATGCTGGTAGTTATAAGGAGTTTATGACTATGAAATTTTTTCAACTATGGGATTTTACAAATATTAAAAACATTGAAATAGGTTTTTCATACATTGTATATTTTGTAACAAAAATTACAGGAAGTATTAGTTGTTTATTATTTGTTATAGAATGTTTAATAATTTTTCCAGTTTATTTTGGTATAAGAAAATACGAATTTTTAAAAGATAAAACTTTTTTTGCAATGCTTGTTTTTTATTTATTAATGTACAATCATACTTTAAATTTGATGAGGCAGTTTATAGCAATTGCTATAACATTTTGGGGAATGTCATCAGTAATTAATCATGAAAAAAGAGGGACATTAAAATATGTAATATCCATTATTATAGGATTTATGATGCATAAATCTGCAATTATTTCTTTACTTTCCTTTCTAATATATAAATTAATTGTACATAATTATAAAAATAAACATTATATTAACATTAATGGTAAAAAAATTGATATTACATCATGGTTACCCATATCTATAATAGTAATATCATTTATATTTTTGTTTCAAAATAACTTTATAGCTAGTTCACTAAGTTTAATAGGCATGGGGAAGTATTCTAATTATATATCAGGAGATATATTATTATCAGCAAATAAGTTTATCAAAGCTTCTTTTATAATAGTTTTATCATTTGTCCAAAAAAAAGAAATCTTTTCTGAAAATAAATTGACTTGGTTTTATTTAGTAATGTTTGTATTAGATTCAGTAATTATTTCTCAATTGTCATCAGTTTTTGTTTATTCTGTCAGAATAGGGTATTTTTTTCAAATATTTAATATATTTTATTTTACGTATATAGTATATAACGTCAAAAGAAACAAATTAAAACCTTTTGTTGCAATATTGATGATTGCATATTTATTGTATTTATGGAATTATACTTTTGTTATATCCAATGCGGGAGAAACAGTTCCATTTATATTTTATAAAAAAAATTAAAGGATGGTGATAAATTTGACTAATAATAGAACTACTAATACCGTAAGGAATATTGCTTGCGGTATTATAAATAAGATTATTTGTCTTATTATTCCTTTTTTTATCAGAACAATAATGATAAAAAAAATGGGATCTGAGTATCTTGGTTTAAATAGTTTATTTACTTCAATATTGCAAGTTTTAAATTTAACTGAATTAGGATTTAGTAGTGCAATAGTGTTTAGCATGTATAAACCAATAGCAAATAATGATAAAAAAATTATATGTGCATTAATGAATTTTTATAAAAGAATATATAGAATAATTGGGGTTGTAATATTAACAGTTGGATTATTAATTACACCGCTTGTTCCAAGATTGATTAATGGGTCTGTTCCGAAAGATATAAATATATATATATTATATCTATTATATCTGCTTAATACGGTTATCACTTATTTTTTATTTGCATATAAGAGCGCCTTACTCAATGCTGAACAAAGAACTGATATAATAAGTAATATTAATTCTGTTATTTCAATAATTTTATATATAACGCAAATTATAATAATGATAACAATAAAAAATTATTATTTTTTTGTAATATTAATTGGAATTACAAATATTTTGAATAATATTGTGATATCAATAGTTGCTGATAAGAAGTATCCAGAATTAAAATGCAAAGGTGAAATAGATAAAACAACAAAAGAGGATATAAAAAAGAGAGTTTATGGTTTAATGATTCAAAAAATTTGTGCAACTACTAGAAATTCTTTGGATAGCATCTTTTTATCAATGTTTTTAGGTTTAAATATAGTAGCTATTTATAATAATTATTACACTATAATGAATGGTGTTATATCAATTTTAAGCATTCTTACGTCAAGTATGATTGCTAGTATAGGTAATAGCATAGTTACAGATTCAATACAAAAGAATTATAAAGATTTAGAAAAATTTAATTTTATATATATGTGGATATCTGGTTTTTGTACTATTTTTATGCTATGTGAATATCAAACTTTTATGAAATTATGGATGGGAGAAAAATTTCTATTTCCAATGATTTCAGTAGTTCTTTTTTGTATATATTTTTATTTACTTAAAGTTGGTGATATACTTTCATCATATTATCAGGCTACAGGTCTTTGGTATGAAGGAAAATATAGGGCCTTTGCTGAAACTATATTAAATATTATATTAAATTATATATTGGGAAAATTTTTTGGTGTAAATGGTATTATTTGTGCAACAATAATTTCATTATTTTTAATTAATTTTTTATATGGTTCAACTATAATATTTAAATATTATTTTAAGGGAATTTCTCCACTTAGATATTTTTCTAAACATTTTTTATATTTTTTTTCAACTTTATTATCTTGTGTAGTAACGTATTATTTTTGTAATTTTATATCTTTTGGGAATATGATTGATTTATTATTAAAAGCAATTATATGTTTAATAGTACCAAATGTCATATTTTTAATTATTTACATGAAAAATGAACAATTTTTGGAATCAAAAAGATTCATATTAAATTTTATTAGAAGGAAGATGAAAAAGTGAAAAAGTATAAAAAAAGGGAAAATTAAGATTGAAATTAATAAGGCATTATTAACAAATTATCTTTAGAGTTACATTATAAAAAAATTAATAAATGCATATTAATAGAAAAACTTATTAATTAACAATTTACAGATTTGTAGCGGTTGTTATAGATTTGTAGCGGTTGATTGCTAATGATGATATTTCATTTTTAAGTTATATAGAAAGTCTATATTGAGATAATGAAAAGGTTACAAATGTTAAAGATTGGTATAAATTGAATTCTGTTACCTCTTTTTCAACATTAAATAAAGAAATAACTAGAACAAAAACGTTAAGAATTTTAAACTTGTATGTGTTGATTAGTGTTTATTTACGGATGGTTCATCCAAAATATCAAAATTAACTTTTGCACCTACATAGGAGTTTACGAATAGGTATCTCAAGGAAATTAATAAAATATTTGATTTTTTAAATAAAATAATGGAGGTTTTTATGAAAATAGCGGTAGCAGGTACAGGTTATGTAGGTTTATCTCTAGCTACATTACTTAGTCAAAATAATGAGGTAGTAGCACTTGATGTTATACCTGAAAAAGTAGAGATGATAAATAATAGGATAAGTCCTATTCAAGATGAATATATTGAAAAATATTTTAAGGAAAAGAAGTTAAATTTAAAAGCTACTTTAGATTATAAAGAAGCTTTTGAAGGCGCTAGATTTGTTATAATTAGTACACCAACTAATTATGATGAAGAAAAAAACTTTTTTGATACATCATCAGTAGAAGATATAATTCAAAAAGTTATTTCTATGAATGATGATAATATTGTTATGGTTGTTAAAAGTACAATACCAGTTGGATTTATAAATAATATGAAAGAAAAATATAATATTGATAATATTATGTTTAGTCCTGAATTTTTAAGAGAAGGTAAAGCATTATATGATAATTTATATCCATCTAGAATAATTGTTGGTGAAAAAAGTGATAGAGCAAAAGAATTTGCTGGATTATTAAAAAGTGCATGTTTAAAAGATGATGTAGTAGTTAAATATATGAATTCTACTGAAGCAGAAGCAGTTAAATTATTTGCTAATACATATTTAGCACTTAGAGTAGCATATTTTAATGAACTTGACACTTATGCAGAATTAAAAGGATTAAATACAGAAGATATAATAGATGGTGTGTGTTTAGATCCAAGAATAGGTAATCATTATAATAATCCAAGCTTTGGATATGGCGGTTATTGTTTGCCAAAGGACTCAAAGCAGTTAAAAGCTAATTATAAAGATGTACCAGAAAATTTAATAAGTGCGATAGTTGAAAGTAATAAAACAAGAAAAGATCATATTGCGGAAGAAATTATAAAGAAGAATCCTAAAATTGTTGGTATATATAGATTAACAATGAAAAGTGGTTCAGATAATTTTAGAGCAAGTGCTATTCAAGGTGTTATGAAAAGAATTAAAGCTAAAGGTATAGAAGTAGTAGTTTATGAACCTACATTAAAAGAAGATAATTTCTTTAATAGTAGAGTTATAAAAGATTTAGATGAATTTAAAAATATATCTGATGTTATATTAGTTAATAGAAATGATAATATATTAGATGATGTTAAAGATAAAATATATACAAGAGATTTATTTTCAAGAGATTAATCAAGTTAAAAATAACTTGATTTTTTTTATATTAACTATTAAAAATTTAAAATATATTTGTTATAATTATTAAAAGATATAGTAGGTGTTTTATGAAGAAGTTTTTATGTATATTAATTATGATAGTTATATTACTATTTCCTAGTAATATATATGCTAAAAGTGTTAATAATGAAAGAAATTATGCTAACGTAGTATTTTTTACATATTTTAATGGGGATTTAGAGGGTAAAAAATATATGGAAGATAATTATAAAACTATAGTAGAGTATTATAATGGTTCTAGTGAAACTAGTGTTAAGAATTATTTAGAGAATATATCTTATAATAATTTTCATTTATATAATTTATTTCCTCAAATAAATGATAGTACTTTTATTCCAATTGAACTTAGTATTACAGAAGATGATGCGAATAATTCTAATTATGATTCAATTATTATTAGTGATGTATTAAAAAAATATCCAAATGTTAGTGGAACAATTGATTATGATAATGATGGTATTGTTGATAATTTAACTATTATTTTAAGGAATAAAGCTGATAATGCTGGTTCTAATTCATCTCTTGTATCTCATAAGAGTGATTATCCTGGTGGTAATGATATAACATTATCTAATAAGTCTTTAGGTACTTATAATATGCTTAATACATATTCAATTAGAAATACTAAGAGCTCTGTTATTATTCATGAATTTATGCATTCTTTAGGTTATCCAGATTTATATAATAGTAATAATGATTATCCAGTATTTACTTGGGATATTATGGGTAATGTTATTTCACCACCTCCATATTCACTTGCTTATTTAAGAAGTTATTTTACAAATTGGCTTAGTATTGATGAAATTACTAAATCTGGAACTATTACATTAAATACTCAAGATAATAAAGATGGTAATCAAGCATATATAATTAAATCTCCATTAAATGATTATGAATTTTTTGTTGTAGAATATAGAAAGAAACCAACTTTATTTGATAAGATAGACAGAAGTATAAGTAATAGTGGTGTTATTGTATATAGAATTAATACAACAATAACTGGTTTAAGTAATAAATTTGGTTCATATGGTGTATATGTATATAGAGATAATTCTTTTGCTTTAAATAGTACTCCATCTTCAGCAGTTTATAATACAGTTTTTTCTAAAGAACTTGGTAGAACAACTGTAGGTAATAGTGATTTAAATAGTAAAGATAAAGCATTATTATATAGTGATGGAACTAATTCAGGTATAGTACTTAGTGAAATAGGTTCATCAAGTTCAAATAGTATTACATTAAATGTAAGTATTCCAAATAAAGATGATTTAGATGTTTGGAATGAATTAAAATATGATGATATTAATAAAAATAATGGTTATAAAGTTCAAACATCTATAGAAATGAATAATAAAATATATGTGGGTTCAATAACAAATAATAAATTATATACTACTGTTTATGATAATGGTAATTGGAGTACTATATCAAATGGTACTAATATTGTTATTGGTGATGTATCTCCAAGTACAATGGAGTTTAAAATAATTAATAATAAATTATATTTAATATATGGTTGTTGGAATAAAATAGGTGTTTATTCTTTAGAAAATAATATATGGAAAAAAAGAGCAGAATATAATTATTCAACTGGTTATATGAGTACTGAAGTAATAAATAATGAATTATATATTGCTAATATGTATGACAATAATAATGCTGAATTATTAAAATATAAAGATGATAATATAACTAAAGTAACTAATTATTATAGTGGTTCATTTGTAGGTGATCCAAAAGTTCTATCAATTAATAATAAAATATATTTAATGGTAAGAGAATCAAGTACTAAAAAGATAAAAATATATGAATATAGTAATAATATTCTTAAAGAAATTAAAAATGATATATTAGTTAATTCATATGATGCGAAAGATTTAAATAATAAAATAATTATTGCTGGTAAAAATACTGGTGATATTGAATTATATGAATTTGATGGAACTAAATTTAAAAAGAAAACTGAAACTATTCCATATAATTTACCACAATTATTTAAATCACAAGGTAATCTTTATTTAAGAACAATTAAAGATCCAACTGATATATATAGTAATGATAATGTATTAATGGTTTATTCATTATCCGATAAAGTTACAATGGAAGGAAATAATATTGCAAGTGGTGTAAATGCAGATTATAGTGGTATATTTTCTATAGGTAATAGATTATATATTTCATATATAAAAGACGATATAACTCATATTAAGTATAAAGAATTAAATAATAGTTTATTATCTTTAAGTATTACATCACCAAATAAAACAACTTATACAGTTGGTGATAATGTAGATTTAACTGGTTTAAAAGTAATTGCTAATTATACTAAAAATAGAAAAGAACTTAGTAATAATGAATATACTATAACTAATTTTAATACAAATAAAGTGGGTAGTTATAGTGCTACTATAACATATGAAGGAATTAGTAATACATTTAATTATGAAGTAATTGAAAAAGTAATATTAAACCCACTTAAAAGCATTAACTTAAATAAAACTAGTGGTACAAAATATATAGGTGAAACAGAAAATTTAACTGTTATTTATAATCCAAGTAATACAACTGATAATAAAAATGTAACATGGACAAGTAGTAATAATAATGTTGCATCAATTAATAATGGAGTTGTAACTGCTAAAGAAATAGGTAATGCTATTATAACTGCTAAAGTTGGAAATTTAACTGCAAGTTATAAAATAACTGTTATAAAACATGATAATCCAGTAATAGTAAAAGCAAATACTTTAACATATAATGGAAAAGAACAAGAACTTATAACAGTAAGTAATATTAAAGGTAATATTTGTTATTCATATAATCCTATTTCTAGTTGCTCAAAAAATGAAAGTATACCTAAAAAGATTAATGCAGGAGAATATACAGTATATTACTATGTAAGTGGAGACAATAATTATAATAGTAAATCAGGTAGTATAAAAGTTAATATTAATAAAAAGGTTATAACAAAACCTGTAAGTTCAAGTGATAAAACTTATAATGGAACAATACAAAATTCTAATATAGTAAAACCAGATGGAGTAAGCATTAAAAATGGAAGTATTGAAAGTGCGACAAATGTTGGGAAATACAATATAACATATATATTAGATCAAAATCATATATGGAATGATGGAAGTAATAATGATGTTATTGTTATATGGAAAATAAATCCATACAATATAAGTAATGCATTAGTAAATGGTGTAAGTGACAAAGTATATAATGGAAATAATATAGTGCAGGATAATATTAATGTAACAGTACCAATACCAAGTGGAAAAACAAGTAATCCAACATATAATGTAACTTATAAATATAATTTAAATTCTGGAGTAGCAACTATGATTATTACTGGAACAGGAAATTATACTGGAACAAAAAATGTAACATTCAAAATAAATAAGGCAAATAATCCAGTAATAGTAAAAGCAAATACTTTAACATATAATGAAAAAGAACAAGAACTTATAACAGTAAGTAATATTAAAGGTAATGTTTGTTATTCATATAATCCTATTTCTAGTTGTTCAAAAAATGAAAGTATACCTAAAAAGATTAATGCAGGAGAATATACAGTATATTACTATGTAAGTGGAGACAATAATTATAATAGTAAATCAGGTAGTATAAAAGTTAATATTAATAAAAAAAGTGGAAATATTTCTTATTTAAATAAAAGTATAACAAAGACCCAAGGTGATCAAGCATTTACAAATGTACTTACAAAAACAGGTGATGGTATTATAAATTATTCATCAAGTGATAATAAAGTAGCAACTATAGATAAAAATGGTAAGGTTACAATTTTATCTTCTGGTAATACTGTAATAAAGGCAATAGTTATAGATGGTGAAAATTATTTTTATAATATAAAAGAAGCAAGTTATACTTTAACTGTAAATAAAAAAACAATAAATATTCCAATTACTAGTATAAGTTTAAATAAAACTAGTGGTACAAAATATATTGGAGAAACAGAAAATCTAGTAGTGTCTTATAATCCAAGTAATACAACTGATAATAAAAGTATTACATGGACAACTAGTAATAGCAAAGTAGCAACTATTAATAACGGAGTTGTAAAAGCAGTAGGAGTAGGTAATGCTGTTATAACTGCTAAAGTAATGAATAAAACTGCTACTTATAATATTACTGTAAAGAAAAAAGAAAATAGACCAATAACTTATAAATATACATATGATAGTTCTAAAAAAATAATATTTAAATTAAATAATAATATTAATATAAATACATTTAAAAATAATTTAAATTATAATCCTATAATAAAGAGTAACAACAATATCTTAAAAGATAATGATTTAATTAGAACAAATATGACTATAACATATACAGATGATGAAGGTAATGTTCAAATATATAATACATCTGTTTTAGGTGATGTTAATGGTGATGGTAATATTAATGCATTAGATTATGTAAAAATAAAAAATCATATTATGAATACTAAAAAAATCACTGGAGATGTATTTATATTATCAGCTGATTATAATAATGATGGAAAGATAAGTGCATTAGATTATGTAAGAATAAAAAATTATATTATGAATGGAGGTAAATAATGAAAAAGTTTTTAGTAATTTTAATTACGTTATTATGCTTTTTTCCTATAAATGTATTTGCTAGTGGAAGTATTAGTGTTAATAGAGGAAGTTTATCCATTACAAAAGGAAGTTCTTCTTCATTTGTAGTAAGTGCAAATAATGCAGCAGGAAGAGTTGATATTTATTCAAGCAATTCATCAGTTGCTAAAGTAAGCACTAGTTCATCATGGCTTGATAATAATTCAGTAACAGTAACAGTTACTGGTGTAAATGATGGAAATGCTACTATTATTGTTAAAATAACTGACGCAGCAACATATGATGAAGAAGCATTATCTGGAACAAGAAGTGTAAGTGTAAATGTTTATTCTAATACAAGTTCAAATAATGTTTCAAATAATAATTCACAAAATAGTAATCAAAGTAAACCATCGAATTCAAGTAAATATAATAATTCATCTAATACTAAAAAAAATGAACCTATAAAAAATGATGCAACTTTAAGTAGTTTAAATGTTAAAAATTATGATATTGGATTTGATAAAAATAAAGAAGAATATAATATTGAAATAGAAAATTATATTAATTCACTTGATATAGATGCTAAAGTAAATATGTCTACATCAAAAGTAAATATTGAAGGCAATAAAGATTTAAAAGTAGGGGATAATACTATAAATGTTATTGTTACAAGTGAAGATGGTACTAAAAAAACATATAAAATTAATGTAAAAAGAAAAGATGAGGTAGTTGAAACAACAATAGATAAAATAAATGAAGTAATTGATGGTACAACTAAAGATACTGTTAAGATAAAAATAATAGATAATTTGAAAATATCAAAAGATATAATTGATAAGATAAATTCAAGTAAAAAGAATATTATTATTAATAAGTATGATAATGATAAGATTGTTTATTCTTGGAATTTTAAAAGTGGTAATATGAATTTTAAAAAAGAATTTGATTCTAATATATCATTTTCTGATAAAGATTTAGAAAGCTTACGTAAAAAAAATAATTATTCTGAAATGTATAAAGTTATATTTGGATATAATGGAGATATTAGTGATTCTATAATAAAATTAAATGTTTCAGGAAAATTTAACAATAATGATAAAGTTAATATTTATAAATATGATAAAAAAAGTAATAGTTTTATATTAATTAAAAATGATATAGTTGTAAAAGATGATATGATTGAATTTAATATAAATAAAGCAGAAGATTTAATATTATCAAGATCAAAATTAGATAATAAATCAATTAATGAATTTTGTAGTAGTATTAAAAAATCATTTAATTACTTTATTATTATATCTATAGTTGAGTTATTAATAATATTTGCATTAATATATTATTTCTTATTTTATAAAAAAATAAGAAAACAAAATATAGTAACACCTGCTGTTAAAAAGAAAAATAACAAAAAAGTTATAAAAACAAAAAATAATAAGGTAAAGAATCAAGTTAAAAAATAACTTGATTTTTTTGTTGTAATGGTATAATATATAGAAAAATTCTAGAAAGGAGGTATTAAATGATTAGAATATTATTAGATACAAATTTATTGATATATCGTGAAGATCATTCAGTGATTAGTGATAATGTACAGGAACTTACAAAAATTCTTTATGATTCAAATAAATATAAAATTGTAATTCATCCAATGACTATGGAAGATATAAGCCATATAAAGAACGAAAATGATAGAAAAATATTTTATAGTAAAATTAAAATTTATGAAAAAATAGATAGACCACCAGTTGCTACAGATGAGTTTAATAATTTTGTTGGATGTTCAAAATTACCAAATGATAAAATTGATAATAATCTTTTGTATTCGGTTTATAAAAATTGTGTAAGTTATCTTATTACTAATGATAAGAAATTGAAAAGAAAAGCAAAAAAAATAAAAATAGAAGATAGAGTATTAGGAATTGAAGAAGCAATAAAATTATTTAAACCTCTTGAAGAGAAAGATATTAGAACGCCGGTCTATATACAATACGAATATTTATATAACATAGAGTTAGAAGATGAATTCTTTGATTCCTTGAAGTCTGACTATATGGGTTTTAAAAAATGGTATGAAAAAAAAGCTTGTACTGAAAAAAAAGCTTATATTACTAGAGATTCTAATAACAAAATTGGTTCTTTTTTAATGTTGAAGGTGGAAGATGAAAATGAAGATTATTCCAAATTTAAAGAACCTTTTAAGAAAGATTTGAGACTTAAAATTTCAACATTTAAGGTAGCAAATACAGGAAATAAAATTGGGGAAAGTTATATAAAAATTATTATTAAAGAAGCTGAAAAAAACAAAGTAAATGAAATATATGTTACTCTTTTTGAAAAACAAAAGGCATTGATTAATTTATTATCTGAATATGGTTTTATTAATACTACTACAAAGATGACAGAAAAAGGTGATGGAAGTTATGAAGAGGAATTAGTATTTGTCAAAAATATGAATGATAATACATATCCAAATTTTGATTGGATGAATAAAAATGTTTTTATTGTACCAATTAGGCAACAATATCATGAAAAATTATTTTCTGAATCAGAACCTTCGATTCAACTTTCTTTTGATGATATTCAGGGAATTAATTCTTATTCAAATGCAATAAAAAAAGCATATATTTGTAAATCAAATACTAAAAAAATAGAACATGGAGATATTTTATTATTTTATGCTAGTGAAAATAAAAAAAGTATTACCACAATAGGTATCGTAGATAATGTTTTTAGTGATTTTAAAACTCCTGAAGAATTATATTCTATGGCGATAAAAAGAACTGTTTATTCTTTAGATGAAATAAAAGAAAATTTTGATTCTAATACAAAATTAATTCTTTTTAAATATTGTAAAACTTTAAAAGAACCAATATCATACAATAGGTTAATACAAAGTGGAATATTAAAGAATGCTCCTATATCTATAGTAAATATTAATTCAGATTTAATAAAAAAATTATTATAAATTTAAAATTTGTAATTTTATGTTATAATATTTATAATAGTTAGGAGGCTATAATATGTGTACTATATTGTTACCAATTAAACCAGAATATGCAAAAAAAATTGTAAATAAAACAAAAATATATGAATATCGAAAGTCAAAGTGTAAAAAAAATGTTGATAAAATTGTTATATATTGTACTTCTCCAGTTAAAAAAATTATTGCAGAGGTTGAGGTTAAATCTATAATATCAAATACTCCTATTAAATTATGGAATGATACAAAAGAATTTTCAGGTATTTCCAAATCAAAATATATGAAATATTTTGAAAATAAAGATACTGCTTTTGCTTATGAACTTGGTAATGTTATACTATATGATATTCCTAAAACATTGAATGACATAGGAATAAATTATTATCCTCAATCTTATATATATCTAGATGATTAATAATAAAATTAAATATGGAATCATTAAATAAATTTTCAAGAGATTAATCAGGTTAAAAATAACTTGATTCTTTTATTAATTAATTTAAGAAATTGTTTGACCTTAATATATAATTGTGATATATTGTCTATGCAAGTTAGGTGATAAAAATGAAAAAAATAATAATATATATTTTATTAGCGTTATTATGTATGATAACTATATTTTGTTTTTCTAGTAAGAATACTATGGAATCTAATAGTACTAGTAAAAACTTAATTAGGTATTCAGTAAGAGTATATGAAAAAGTTACTAATAAAGAAGTAGATGAAGAAAAAGTTATTACTAAATTAAATTATCCAATTAGGAAACTTGCTCATTTTAGTATCTATTTTTTACTTGGAATATTTGTGTATGGTATATTTTCTTGCATTAAAATAAATCATAAATTACTTTTATCAATGGTTATATGCATAATATATGCATCATTAGATGAAACGCATCAATTATTTGTATATGGTAGAACTGCACAAGTATTGGATGTATTAATTGATAGCGCAGGTAGTTTAATTAGTATGTTAATTATTAAAGTTATAAAAAATAGAAAAAAGTATTGATTATATTTATCTATATTGTTATAATTTGATTAAATGAAGGGCTTGTATAGACTTTATAAAAGTTTATGCATGTCCTTTTTTATTTTATATTAGTAGGAGAGAAGTTATGAAGAAGTATGGTATTTTAATTTTAGTAGTATTTATTAGCTTATTAAGCATTAAAGATGTTTATGCTCATCCTGGAAGAACAGATTCTAGAGGTTGTCACTATTGTAGAACAAATTGTGCTAAATGGGGTTTAAGTAATGGTGAGTATCATTGTCATAATAATGGAAGTAGTTCAAATTCAACATCTAATTCAGAAAATAATATATATGGTTGTACAGATTCTAATTCAATAAATTACAATTCAAGAGCCAATGTAGATGATGGAAGCTGCATCAAGAAAGTTTATGGTTGTACAAATAAAGATGCTTATAATTATGACCCAAATGCTAATGTCAATAATGGAAATTGTGTTGATAAAATGTTTGGATGTACAAATGAAAAGGCATATAATTATAATTCAAAAGCAAATACTAGTGATGGAAGTTGTTTATTTAAAATAGAAAAGACGTTTAATAAAAAAATAAAATATAAAACTAAGTATAAATATAGCTTTTTTAGAAAAAAAGGATCTATTATTCAAAAGGGAAAGAATGGTAAAAAGAAAATAACAAAAGAAATTATAATAGATGAAAATAATAATATTACTAATGAAAAAGTAATAAAAGAAGAAATTATTACAAAACCAAGAAATAAAATTGTTATAACTAAAAAATAAAATTTTTTATTTTTTATTGATTTACTCGGTAACATATGTTACTATAGATACAACAACTGGAGGTACAACTATGAATCAAGAACAGATAATGCTATTATCAAAAATGAAAAAACTTATAATAAAAAATAAAAGAAGGTTTGCTATAAGAAATGATGGAACTGATTATATTTCCGATTTAGCTGAACTTGATTTAACAGAGGATGAAGCTTGGAATGAAATATTAAAATTAAATAATTATTTCTATTATCCAGATCCTAGACCTTATTATTATGGTAGTGGAGCATTGATTTTTAAGAAAAAATAAATGAAAATATAGCATATATAAAATTAAAAATTGAAATTGGAAATTTTGGTGAGGAAACAGTTTGTTTGTCTTTTCATAAAAGTTATAGGAGGTAATATTATGTTTAAATGTGATAATTGTGGTTCGTCTGATACTTATATTAAAAATTATAAGCATGAGTATAATATAAAAGGTGAAAAAGTTATTTTTGAAAAAGAAAGAAGATTTTGTAAAAAGTGTAATAAACTTGTTTTTGATGCTTATCTTGATAATGAGGCATCAAAAGAAGCAATAAAAAAGTACAATAGTATAATAGGAATTTGTGCAGAAGATATTATTAAACTAAGAAAAAAATATTCTTTAAGTCAAGAACAATTTGCAAAAATAATAGGATGTGCCAAAAAAACTCTAGTAAGTTATGAAAATTCTAAATCAATTCCTAATGATATTTATTTAATAACAATCAAGACATTAATTGATAATCCAGATATAATAATTTATTTAATTGATTCAAATAAAAACAGATTTGATGATAAAGAATATAATACTATAATTAGTAAAGTAAAAAAGGGTATTGGACCTAATATAAAGAATTATGAAGATTTAACACTAAGTGAATATAATGGTTATACAAAATTATCTTTTGAAAAATTAAAAAATTTAATTTTAATACTATGTAATAATTCTGTAAATAAAACTAAATTACTAAAAGAAATGTTTTATTGTGATTTTTTATGTTATAAAGAAAATGGTGCTTCAATAACTGGTCTTGTATATTCTAAATTAAACTATGGACCAGTACCTGATGATTATGAGAAAATACTAGATAACTTTGTATCTAGTAAAGTATTAGATTGTGATTCTAAGTTTAAAAATGATTTTGTTAGTATTATATATAGTTCTAAAGAAAAAATAGATTATAGTATATTTAATGATGAAGAAATAAATGTTATAAAAAAAGTTAAAGAGTATTTTAAAAATTTTAATTCACAAAAAATAGTAGAGTTTTCTCACAATGAAGATGCATTTATAAAAACAAAATTTTATAAAAATATAAGTTATGATTATGCTTTTGATATTAATTTATAGTACTATATTTAGTACTTTTTTCTTTACACCTTTTTGTAAATAATTAATATCTATATTTTATATAATTATTTTAGTGTGTTATAATAAATAAAAGTATAGGAGAGAGATTATGAAAAAAGAAAAAGAAAAAAAGTTTAATAAACTTAATATAATTAATATATTAAACTTAATATTTATTACATTATTTTTAGTTTTATTATTAAAGTTAAATATAATTCCTAAAAAATATATGATGATTATAACAGTTTCTTTAACTATTTATGAATTATTATGTATTTTACTTACTAATTTAAAATTTAAAGTAACTAAAATAATTGGTATTGTATTATCATCTTTATCGATTATTGGATGTGGTGTTTTGTCATATTACTTATATACTGGTAATACTTTCTTAGACAAGGCATTTGATAATACTAAGACTGAAAATACAATAACATATTATGTTGTAACTTATAAAGATAATACTGCTAGTAACAGAAATGATATTAAAGATATGGTTTATTATGTTAATAATGATTCTAATATTGAAAGTGCAGTAAATTATTTAAAGAAATATACTAGTAGTAACATAACACTTGCGGATGATGTTACAACTTTATTTACTATGATTGCGAATAAACAAGCAAGTTTTGCATTATTAAGTAATTCAAGTTATGAAATATTATTTGATAATAATAAAGATTTAAAGAGAGATAATTATAAAATTGTTTATCAGTTTAATATTAAAATTAAAAATAAAGTAAGCAAATCAACATCTAATAATAAAGAGAAATTTAATATTTATATTAGTGGAACAGATTTTGCTAATTTAAGTGATTTTAATATGATTGCTACTGTTAATATGAAAACTCATAAAATACTTTTAACTAGTATTCCAAGAGATTATTATATACCTGTATATGGAACAAATGGTATTAAGGATAATTTAAGTTTTATTGGTGTTAACGATATTGACACAAGGGCTAAATCTATTGAAAATTATTTTGGTATTAATTTTGATTATTATTTGAAAATTAATACAAGTAGTTTAGTTGGAATAGTTGATGCGGTTGGTGGAATTGAATATTGTTCTGATCAAAGTTTTACAACAACTCATGCAACTATATTAAATTCATATGATGACTCTAAAGGTAAAAAGTTATATATTAAAAAAGGTTGTCAACATTTAAATGGTGTAGAAACATTAACTGTTGCTAGAGAAAGAAATGCATTTGCTGGTAGAGATAGACAAAGACAAAAGAATTGTCAAGCAATTATAGTTGATATATTTGATAAATTAAAGAGTGTTAATACTCTTACAAATTATACGAATATACTAGATTCATTAAGCGATTTATATGAAACAACACTTCCAAGAGAAATAATAGAACAGATTATGAAAGATACTATTGATGGAGCAAACTGGAGTTTTGATAATCAATCTGTTGATGGAACAGATACACAAGATTTAATTCATTTAAATAGTATGAAAGGTTGGGTAATGTATCCAATGGATGAAACGATTGTTTCTGCTAAAGCAAAAATAAATGAAATATTAAAATAGTTTGTCATATTTTGTCAGAATAAGTAGTACGAAAAATAGTATAATTTATTCACTTTTGAATATAATAAGTAAAGATTTATTTAAGGAGTGAATTATATGCTATTTTTTGTTATTATGATATTATTATTTATATTAACATTTTTGTTATGTGCATTAAAATTATCTGGCGATATAACAAAAGAAGAAAATAAAGAAAATGAGGATTAATTATGAAAGTAGTAAAGATTTGTTTTTTAGTATTATGGATGGCATTAATATTTTCTTTTTCTAATCAAAAAGATGTAGATAGTTCTAAAGTTAGCGATGGTTTTATTGATAGAACAGTTGTTAAAATATATAAAATATTTAATGAAAACATTACTAAAGAAAAAGAAAATGAAATAATAGAAAAATATACATATCCTATTAGAAAACTTGCACATTATACTTTATATTTTGTTTTAGGTATATTAGCGTTTTTAGTAGTAAAAGATTATTCTATAAATAAAAAACTCATAATATATTCTTTACTAATTTGTTTTTTATATGCATGTTCTGATGAATTTCATCAATTATTTGTAATTGGTAGAAGTGCATCAATAAAGGATGTAATGATTGATACATTTGGTTCTTTATGTGGAATATCAATTTTTTATATTTTTAATAAAAAAAATTCTAAAAAGCCAGTATAGGCTTTTTCTTTTTAAATAAAGTGTAAACAAGAGCTAATTATTATTGAAATGCATATATTTTATGTGTATAATAGTTATAGTATATTAATGTTTATAGGAAAGAGAAGGGTATTATGGAAGAAATTAATATAAGGGATTTTTTAAATTACCTAAAAAAATATGTACTAGTGATTGCAGCAGTAGCACTTGTACTTATAATAGGAGTATTTATTTATGATAAAAGTATAAAGAAACCACTTTATACAACATATACAACAATAATACTTACTAAGTCTAATGAGGCACAAACAGGAACAACTATTACACAGAATGATATTTTACTAAACCAAAAGTTAGTTGAGACTTATAGTAAAATAATAAAAAGTAAACTTGTTCTAGAACAGGTTATATCAGAAACAGGGGTTACGTATACTGCAGAAGAATTAAGTGAAAATGTAAGTGTAGAAGCATATGAAAATACTGAAATGCTTAAAATATCAGTAACTGATCAAGATCCAGAACTTGCGGCTAATATCGCAAATTCTATTGCTCAAGTATTTAGTGGTGAAATAGCAAAAATATATCAAATAAATAATATTAGTGTGGTTGACGTTGCAGTTACACCTGAAGAAGTATCTAATAACACTTTAAAAAGGGATTTATTAATTGCATTATTCATATCAATATTTGGAACAATTGGCGTAGTATTTGTAGTATATTATTTTGATGATACTGTAAAACTTACTGATAACTTAGAAGAAGAAATTGGTATGCCAGTTGTAGCGAAAGTATTTAAAAGTGATGTTGGATCAAAGAATAATCGTAAGGTTGAATTACTTGCACAAAAGTATCCTAAATCAGTAGTTAGTGAAAGTATTAAGACACTTAGAACTAATCTTCAATTCTCATCTGTAGATGAAGATATAAAAACAATTTTAATAACAAGTTCTATTCCAGGAGAAGGAAAGAGCTTTATAAGTGCTAATCTTGCAATTTCATTTGCACAAACAGATAAAAGAGTATTAATTGTTGATTGTGATATGAGAAAAGGTAGACAACATAGAATATTTAAATTATCTAATTCTAAAGGCTTATCTAACTTACTTATAGATGATATGACTAATTTAAAAGATTATATAAATAAAACATCAGTTCCTGGTGTACATGTTATTACAAGAGGAACAGTTCCACCAAATCCAAGTGAATTATTAAATTCTAAAAAGAATGCTGATTTACTTAGAGTGTTAAAAGCAAAATATGATGTAATTATATATGATGGTGTTCCATGTAATGGACTTCCTGATTCAATTATAATGTCAAAATTAGTAGATAAAGTTTTAATTGTAAGTTCTGATTCTATGACTCCAAAATCAGTACTTGAAAGTACTAAAAAACAACTTGAAAGTGTTAATGCACCAGTCGCAGGTGACGTACTTAATAATGTAAATAGAAAAAATAGCACATATGGTAAATACTATGGCTATTATGGAGATAGTCAATAATGATTGATATACATTCACATTTATTATATGGTATTGATGATGGGTCTAGATCAATAGTAGAAAGTGCATATATAATTAAAAGTTTAAGTGAAATAGGTTATACAGATATAATTTTAACACCACACTTTATAAATGGTAGTTCATATATGAGTACAAGAGAAAATAACTTAGATTTATTAGAGAGATTAAAAGTTGAGTTAATTAAACATCAAATACCTGTAAATTTATATTTAGGTAATGAAATATATATTGATAGTGATATTATAAAATTATTTAAAGAAGGTATAATTAGTTCTTTAAATGATTCAAAGTATTTACTTATTGAACTACCTATGAGTGGTGAAAATGAAATATATTATGATGTATTTTTAGATTTAATTAATATGGGATATAAAGTTGTTTTAGCGCATCCAGAAAGATATATTTCATTTCAAAAAGACTTTAATAAAGTTTATGAATTAAAAGAAATTGGTGTATTATTTCAATGTAATGTAGGTAGTATTTTAGGTGATTATGGATCTCATGCTAAAAAGACTATTAAAAGATTATTAAAAGAGCATTTAATAACATTTATGGGAACAGATATACATCATAAAAAAGAAAATTATAACTTTGCTGAAAAGGCAAAAAAGAAGTTTAGTAAATATCTTACTGAAGATGAAATAAATGACATTTTTGAAAATAACGCTAGAAAACTTCTTAACAAATAATGAAATGTACTCCTTGATAGGAGTATTTTTTTATGATATAATTTATGATAGAAGGAATGATAAAGATGAAGAATAAAGGATTTGCGTCATCATTAATAATATTTAGTTTATTAACTTTATTTTTGATAACACTTTTTATGCTTATGAATACACTTAGTAATACATCAAGTTTAAATAATAATGTTAAGAAAAATATAATTAATGAAATGAATTATGATGAATCTAATTCAACAAGTATTGAAAATAGATTATCAGCATTAGAAAATAAAATTAGTACTTTAGAAGATAAAATATATCCTGTTGGAAGTATTTATATGAGTTTAACAGATGAAACAATTGAATCTGTAACAGAAAAATTTGGTGGAACATGGGAAAAGATGGAAAATACATTTTTAATAGGAGCATCTTCTAATTATCAAGTAGGAACTACTGGTGGGACTGCGACTCATAAACATGAAAGTCCAGTAAACACATTAGGTGATTCATTAGTAGGTGTTAATAATAAATTTGGTACAACCGCAAATACTTTAGGTAATTTTTATGGAGCAACTTTATCATCATCACAAACTGGTGGAAATTATACTGCTTATTATACTAGTGAAGAGAGTAATATTCCTCCATATACTGCCGTATATATGTATAAAAGAGTTAAATAAAGGGTGAAAATATGAAAAAGCGTATACTTTTAATAATATGTTTTGTTGTAACTTTTGTTTTATCTTTTTTTGCGGGATTTTTAATATCAAAATTAGATTTATTTAAGGAAAAAGAGCCAGAAGTTAATAATATATTAAATGGTAATACTTTTTATTTAAATGAAGAAGGAAAATCTTATATAAAATTTGCATCTAATGAAGACTATGAATATAGATTTAATACTGAAGACAATAATTACAAACAAATAAATGGTAAATATACACTTTCAAATGATAATGTTACTTTAGATAATAAAGAAAAATTTACAATAAAGAATGATATACTTATCTTGGAAAATAAAAATACTATTTATTTTAATAGTAAAAACATGGTAGATGAGATTATAAAACTTAGAAATATCGCTAAAGAATATGTAGATGAAATTAAAAAGAATGATCCAAATCTTGCATATCCAAAAGACGTAAAGGCACATATGAATACTTGTTATAGTCTTGATGACAATAAGATTTCATGTAATATAACTTATGATATATATTTTGATAATTATATAAAATCTGTATGTGATGAACTTGATAATGATAGAATGTTTTTCCCATATACAGGTTATACTGGATATTGTGAAAATGAGTATATTAGAAATACAAATTATTTTGAAATGAAAAGAGTAAACAATACTTATAAATTAAATAGAGTAACAAATAAATTAAATGATAAATAGGATATATAATTTTATATATCTTATTTTTATATTTGCCTTGTTTTTAAAGTTAAAATATCATATAATAAAGTTAAAGTTTAGGAGGAAGTATGGATATAAGTATTTTACCCGCAGATATGTATATTGTTGTTAATAAAACTGTATTACAAGAAAATGATAGTAAGATTTTAACTATGCTTTATCAACCTATTATAGGTATAGGTGCGGTTAATTTATATCTTACTTTATGTCTTGATTTAGATAAAAATGAATTTATGAGTGAAGAAAATTCACATCATCATTTAATGACTAATATGAGAATGAGATTAAGTGATATAGTTATTGCTAGAGAAAAATTAGAAGCAATTGGTCTTATTAAATCATACTTTAAAGAAGGAGAGGACGTTAATACATATATATATGAAATATTTTCTCCACTTTCAGCACATGAAATATTTTCTCATCCAATACTTAATATAGTTTTATATAATAATGTAGGTAAAAAAGAATATGAAAGACTTATTAATAGATTTAAAGTACCACGCATTAATTATGGAAGTTATAAAGATATAACTAAAAACTTTAATGAGGTTTTTGATAGTGTACCAGGTACAGTATTTGAAAATGAATCTCGTAATATAAAAAGTATTCATAAATTAAAACCAGAAATAGAAAGTACAATAGATTTTGATATGCTTATATCTATTTTACCAAGTGGTTTACTTTCAAAAAATACATTTAGAAAAGATGAAAAAGAGTTAATTCAAAATATTTCATATATATATAATATTGATACAGAAGAAATGAAAGGTATTATTATTAATTCAATTAATGACAAACATAATATTGATAAAACCTTACTTAGAAAAAATGCAAGAAATTATTATCAATTTGAAAATAATGGAAAACTTCCATCACTTATTTATCAAAAACAACCAGAATATTTAAGAAATCCAGTTGGAAATGATAGTAAAAGAGCAAAAATGATTTATACATTTGAAACTGTATCACCTTATAATTTCTTAAGAGGAAAATATAATGGTGCAAAACCAACAGAAAGAGATTTAAATTTAGTAGAAAGTTTAATGGTAGATTCAGGACTTAAACCAGCAGTTGTTAATGTACTAATAGATTATGTTATGAAAATAAATAATAAAAAATTAACTAAAAACTTTGTTGAAACAATTGCGGGACAGTGGAAGAGACTTAATATAGAAACTGCAGAAGACGCTATGAACGAAGCAGAAAAAGAATGTAAAAAGAAAAAAATGGTAAAAGAAAAAAGTAGTGTAAGAACTTATAAAAAAGAAGAAACAAATCTTCCTGAATGGTTTAATAAAGAAATAGAAAAAGAAAAAAATAGTGAAAAAGAAGAAGAAGAAGTAAAGGATTTACTTAAGGATTTTATGTAGTAAGCAGGTGAAAATATGATTAAAGCAGAAGAAATAATTAATGAAAAGAAAAGTAAAAATTTAACTGATTTAGAAATAGAATATTTTAAAGCAAATAAAAATCCAGAATTTAAAAAGTTTACTGATTCTATAAATTTAAATGATAAAATACTTATGAAATATACATCTAGTTTAATGCAGTGTTTTAATGAAAAAGAAAATTGTAAGAATTGTAAAGGACTTGAAAATTGTAAAAATGAAGTAAATGGATGTTTTTACAAACCCATTATTGTAGATGGTAATATTAATTTTGAACATAAAACTTGTAAATATAAAAATAAAATGCTTCATGATATTGAATATGTAAAAAATGGATATTTATTTGAGGTTTCTAAAGAAGTTAGAAATGCAAAAATGAAAGATATTTATACGGATGATAAAAATAGAAATGAATTAATTAAATGGATAATTAAATTTATAAAAGATTATAAATCAGGTAAACAATGTAAAGGGTTATATTTAAGTGGTAATTTTGGATCTGGTAAATCATATTTAGTATCTGCGATGATAAATGAACTTGTTAAAGATGGTTATAAGGGTGCGCTTATATATTATCCGGAATTTTTAAGAAGTTTAAAAGCCTCTTTTGGTAAAGATTTTGATGAACAATTTAATTATGTAAAGAAATCTGATTTATTATTAATTGATGATATAGGGGCTGAAAATATATCTGCTTGGTCTAGGGATGAAATATTAGGACCAATTATTCAATACAGAATGGATGAAAAGTTGCCAACATTTTTTACATCTAATTTGTCTATTGAAGAACTTGAAGTACATTTAAGTGAAAGCAAAGATAAGATTGACAAAATAAAAGCAAAACGTATAATAGAGCGTATAAAATTTATTACTGATGATTTAAAGTTAATTAGTAATAATAATAGAAAATAAAAGTATAGGGTTTATGGGAGTAGTATTATGGAAGAAAGTTTTGAAGCATTATTAGAAAAGTATATTGATGAAGATGAGATTAATGAGAAAATTAAATCAGACAACGAAGAAATAAAAGAAGAACAAAATAATGAAAAGGTTTCAGAAAGCAAAAAAGATATAAGAAAGTATAAAGAGTACGCAATTAGCATGGAAGAGTTTTTAAGTAAATATTTAAAAATGCATGCGAGTAAATTATGTTCAACAACTTTATCACATAAAGACTTAAAATATTTAACTGTAGGTAATCCACTTGTTGTTGGAATATATAATAGATACGTAGATATCGATGAAATAAAAAGAAAAGATTATTTACTTGTGTATGATTGTAATGGGGATATAGGGTCATATTTAAATCCAGATAAATTAAGGGATTTAACTAAACTTGAAATTGTGTCAAAACAATATGAAATAGTTAAAAAGAGCAGTGTAAATATTCTTGAAGACTTGGATGAATTATATCAAAAATATTGTTCTATTAGAGAAGAACTTGAATATTTAACATTAAAATGTTCTGGTTATGATGAAATGCTTACTAAGGCTGAAAAGAATGGTTCAGTTGGTAAGATAAAAAAGTATGTTCATGAACATGGTAATAGTTCACTTGACATAAATTTAAGAAGTGCATCAAATTAAAATAATAGTATTTACAATAACTATATTTTGTGATATTATTTATTTGTAAATCTGTGACGAAGACACGATTTGTTAATGATTACTATAAAGAGAGTTAGCCATTGGTGGAAGGCTAATTAGTTAGTTAATAAGTTACTACTTCTGAGTGAAATTAATAATTTTCGGTTTTAAAGGCCGTTATCTAAATTAAGTAAAATAAAGGATGGTACCGTGCATATGCACTCCTTAAATGCCATCCTTTTTTCTTTGGAGGAAATATGGAAAAGAAAGAGTTTATGCAAAAATTGACAGATTTATTTTTAGAAAAAAAGAAGTTATCTATGAATGGCGAAAATACTGAAATCGTAGATAAACAAATTAAAGATTTAAAAAAAGAATATTCTAAAGATTTAATGGAGGAGAAGAGAAATGATCAATATAAAAGAAAGTAAAGAATTAAATACACTTAATCATAGCTGTGCACACCTTTTAGCGCATGCTGTAAGACATTTATATCCAAATGCAAAGTTTTGGGTTGGACCTGTTATAGAAGAAGGTTTTTACTATGATATTGATTTAGGTGATGAAGTTATAAAAGAAGAAGATTTACCTAAAATCGAAAAAGAAATGAAAAAAATATCAAAAAGTAATAAATTAATTAAAAGATTAGAACTTACTAAGGAAGAAGCCTTAGAAATGTTTAAGGATGATCCATATAAAGTAGATATTATTAAAAATTTAGATGATAGTGAAACAATAAGCGCATATAAACAAGATGATTTTGTTGATTTATGCCGTGGACCACATATGAATACTACTAAAGATATGAAATACTTTAAATTATTAAAAGTATCAGGTGCTTATTATAAAGGTGATTCTAAAAATAAAATGCTTCAAAGAGTATATGGTGTATGTTTTAATACAGAAGAAGATTTAGATGCACACTTAAAATTACTAGAAGAAGCAAAAGAAAGAGATCATAGAAAAATAGGTAAAGACTTAGAAATATTTACAAATTCAGAGTTAGTAGGTAAGGGACTACCTTTATGGCTTCCTAATGGTGGTATGATTAGACTATTACTTGAAAGATATATTCAAGATAAAGAAATAAAATTAGGATACAAACATGTATGGACACCAAGTTTAGGTAGTGTTGATTTATATAAAACATCTGGTCACTGGGATCACTATAAAGAAGATATGTTCCCTGTTATGAAGTTAGATGAAGAAGAATATGTATTAAGACCAATGAACTGTCCTCATCATATGATGATTTATAAAAATTCACTTCATTCATATAGAGATTTACCTATAAGACTTGCTGAAGTTGCTAATGACTTTAGATATGAAGCATCAGGTGCTGTTTGTGGTATAGAAAGAACAAGAGCATTTACTCAAAATGATTCACATATATTCTGCACTAAAGAACAAATAAAAGATGAATTCGCAGGAGTAGTTAAGTTAATACTTGATACTTATAAAGACTTTGGATTTAATGATTATGAATTTAGATTATCACTTAGAGATAAAGAAGATAAAGAAAAATATTTTGATGATGATGAAATGTGGGAAAGCGCTGAAAGTGAACTTAGAAATGTTTTAACAGAACTTAATATTCCATTTTATGAAGCAAAAGGTGAAGCAGCATTCTATGGACCAAAACTTGATGTACAAGTTAAATCTGCTATTGGACATGATGTAACACTTTCAACTTGTCAACTTGATTTCCTTCTTCCAGAAAGATTTGATTTAAGTTATATAGATAAAGATGGAAGCAAAAAAAGACCAGTTGTTATTCATAGAGCAATTTTAGGTTCATTAGATAGATTCTTAGCATTCTTACTAGAAGAAACAAAAGGAGCACTTCCACTTTGGCTTTCTCCAGTAGAAGCAACTATTATACCAGTTAATAATGAATATCATTTAAGATATGCTAAAACTATAGAAAACACTTTAAAAGAAAATAATATAAGAGTTGAACTTGATGATAGAGAAGAAAAACTTGGATATAAATTAAGAGAAGCAAACTTAAAGAAAATACCATTAGTTATTATTTTAGGTGATAAAGAAAAAGAAAATGGTAATATATCATATAGAAAACATGGAAGTACTGAAACAGTTACAATATCAATAGATGATTTTGTAGTACTTTTAAATAATGAAATTAAAAAATATAGATAAATTTGATAGAAATATCAAATTTTTTCTTATTTTCGACAATAAAAAAAGTAACCATTTGGTTACTTAATTATTTGCTAGCTAATCTTCTAAGTATTCTTGCTTCTCTAGCTGTAGTTTTAAATCTAACACCATTTATTGTTACATATTGGAAATTTAATTTTTGTTTTCTTTTTGTTACATTTTTAGCGTGAGAAACGTTATTAGCCGAATTTGGTCTTTTTGCTGTTACTTTTTTAGACATTGTAATTCCTCCTTTAAAAAAACTTCTTGCTTAATAACTTTAACATATTATTCGTTTTAAGTCAATTATATTGTAATAATTTGGTATTTTGTGTACAATAAATGTAAGGAGGATTAATATGAATTATATACCATTAAGAGTTAAAACTAATTATTCCTTGCTTACTAGTTTAAATACTATAGAATCTTTAGCAAAAAGAGCAAAAGAGTTAAATATAAATGCACTATCGATAACAGATGATAATATGTTTGGAGTTATGGAATTTTATAAGACAATGCTTAAATATGATATAAAACCAATAATCGGTCTTGAAGTAAAGATAAATGATTATAGTATTTTACTTTATGCAGAAAATTATAAAGGATATCAAAATTTATGTTATATATGTAGTAATGAAAAAACTATACAAATTCTAAAAGAAAATAGTGATAATTTATTATGTATTGTTCCTTATGAATCAATTAATATATATGATGAAATAAGTCCTTTTTATAAAAATATATTTGTATCATATAAAACAAAAGAAGAAAGAAATGATATAAAAAATAAAAAATGTGTATTCGCAAATGAAATAAGAGTATTAAATAAAGAAGATAAAGAATACTTAAAATATTTATATATGATAAAAGATGGAGTTAAATTAAGTGATAAAAAAGAATATATATTTGATAACTATAATTATTTGTTAGATAATGATGAAGCACTTAATTTAATGGATAAAAATGATATTATTAATTATAAAATAATTATTGATAGCGTTAATTTAAAGATAGAAAAAAATACAGGTTTATTACCAAAATATAATGAGGATGAAAACTTTGATGAATTTAAATATTTAACAGAGTTATGCAAAAAAGGATTACTTAAAAGATTAGATAATAAAGTTCCTATAAAATACGCAGATAGATTAATGTATGAATTAAATATTATAAATAAAATGGGATTTTGTAATTATTTCTTAGTTGTATTTGATTATGTAAGATATTCAAAAAGAAATGATATATTAGTAGGACCTGGAAGAGGTAGTGCTGCTGGGAGCCTTGTTAGTTACTCACTTGGTATAACAGATATAGATCCAATTAAATATGATTTATTATTTGAAAGATTCTTAAATCCAGAAAGAGTAACAATGCCAGATATTGATATGGACTTTGATGCTTCAAGAAGAGATGAAGTAATAAAATATGTTGAAAATAAATATGGTAATAAAAGAGTTGCACAAATTCTTACATTTTCTACATTAAAAGCAAAACAAGTATTAAGAGATATATCTAGAATATTTGATTTACCTAGTCAAAAAACAGATGATTTTATTAAATTAATAGATTCTAATTTATCACTTTCAGAAAACAAAAAAAGTGATTTAGTAAAAGATAAATTAGAAAAAGATACATTATTAACTAGAATATATGATATTGCATCTCACCTTGAAAACTTAAAAAGACAAACATCAATTCATGCGGCAGGTGTAATTATATCTAGAGAAAACTTAGATAGATATATACCACTTTATAAAATATCAGATGATGAATTTATAACAGGTTATGATATGACATACTTAGAAGAATTAGGTTTACTTAAAATGGACTTTTTATCTATTACTAACTTGTCATTAATAAGCGAATTACTTTCAGAAATAAAAAGTGTTAACTTTTCTAAAATACCACTTGATGATAAAAAAACAATTGAACTTTTTAAAAGTGTAGATACAGATGGAATATTTCAGTTTGAATCAACTGGTATGAAAAATGTACTTAGAAAATTTAATGTAGAATCATTTGATGATTTAGCAGTTATAATAGCGTTATTTAGACCAGGGCCTATGGAAAATATAGATTCCTATATTAAAAGAAAAGAAGGTAAAGAAAAAGTTACATATTTAACTGATGACTTAAAACCTATTTTAGAAAGTACTTATGGAATAATTATCTATCAGGAACAAATAATGCAAATAGCGAGTGTAATGGCAGGATATACTTTAGGTGAAGCTGATATTTTAAGAAGAGCCATGAGTAAAAAGAAACATGAAATAATGGATAGTGAAAGAGAAAAATTTATTTCAAGAAGTATAAATAAAGGTTATAGTGAAGAAGTAAGTAATAAAGTATTTGATTTAATTTACAAATTTGCTGATTATGGATTTAATAAATCACACTCTGTAGGATATGCGACTGTTTCATTTAAAATGGCATATTTAAAAGCACATTATAGAATATATTTTATGAAACATTTACTTACTATGGTATCTGGTAATGATGTTAAAACAAGGCAGTATATAAATGAATGTAAAAATAATAATATAGAATTATTAATGCCATCAATAAATGATAGTGATTATGATTATAAGATAGAAGATGGTAAACTTAGATTTCCACTTACTGGTATAAAAAATATTGGACACTTAGTATGCAGAGAAATAATTGAAGAAAGAAAAAATGGTGAATATAAAAGTTTCTTTGATTTTATAAAAAGATGTTATGGTAAAAGTGTTAATAAAAAAACTATAGAGTCTTTAGTAAATGCAGGAGCGTTTGATATATTTAATTATAATCATAAAACATTAATTGAAAGTATTGATATTGGTATAAATTATGCTGAACTTGTAAAAGATTTAGGTGAGGAAGTTGTAAATGTTCCAGAACTTGATGTGACAGAAGAATATGATTCATCAGAACTTATAAAAAGAGAATATGCTTCATTTGGTTTTTATTTAAGTTATCACCCAGTACAAAATTATAGAAGAAATAGTTTTACTACTATGGACATAAAAAATAATTTTAATAAGATTATAAATATATATTTACTTATTGACAATGTAAGAACTATTGTAACTAAAAAAGGTGAAAAAATGGCATTTATAACAGGTTCAGATGAATATGGTGAAATAGATATGGTTATGTTTCCAAGAACATATGAAAAGTACTATAATCTAAGTAAGGGTGAGGTAGTACTTATAAGTGCTAAAGTAGAAAAAAGGATTAATCAGTATCAATTAGTTATAAATAGTATTCAAAGATTCTAGAAATTTCTAGGATCTTTCTTTTATTGACATTTTTATATTTTATGGTATTATATAATTCACTAAAAAAGGGGATTATATTATGGAAGGAACATTTTTAGATAGTAAAGTAAATGATATGTTTTCTAAATTTAATAAGAGTGATTTAAAAGATTTATTAAATGAAATAGAAAAGTATTATTTAGAATATAGAACAAGCCTTGATTTATCCAGAAATATTACGTTTGGAGTAGAAATAGAATATGAAAAAGTATCTAAAAGAGTAGTGGATAGGTTTATAACTGAAAATTATAAAAATTGGATTTCAGAAAAAGATGATTCATTAATTACTGGTGGCGAAATTATATCTCCTGTAATGAAGGATAAGAAAAAATATTGGAAAGAACTTAGAGAGATATGTGAATTTATATCTGGAAGAAAAGCAGATACTCTTCATAATGCTGGTGGACATATTCATGTTGGTACTTGCACATTAGGTGATGATCTTGATGCTTGGAAGAACTTTATAAAATTATATACTGTGTATGAACATATTCTTTCAAGATTTTTCTATGGAGATAAATTTACTGCTAGAAAACGTATTCTTGAATTTGCAGAACCGGTCGCACCAATATTATATAATAGAATTGATATGCTTAATAATTCATCAACTGTTCATTCTTTAAAATGGAAGTTTCCTTGCTTGGATAAATGCCAAGCACTTAATCTTTGTAATGTAGATTTTTATAAACCTACATGTAATAATAAAAAAAATACAATAGAATTTAGAGGACCAAATGCATCATCTAATCATGTTATATGGCAAAATAATATAAATACATGTACAAAAATGTTAAAGTCATCTAAAAATTTAGATTCGGACTTTTTAGATTATAAATTAAGTAATGGTGATTTTGCTTATGATAAAACGAAATATAATGAAGTAAATATAGAAGAAGCACTTGAGTTTGCCGATTTGGTTTTTGATAATGATTTAGATAAAGTATATTTTTTAAGACAATATATAAAAAATTATGAAGAAAATTTTAAAACAAATAAAGCCGTTATGGCAAAAAGATTTGTTAAGTAGGTGTAGTTATGGTAAAAAAGTATTATTTAGCGTATGGTAGTAATTTAAATTTAGAACAGATGAAAAAAAGATGTCCTAGTTTTAAAGCGTTAGATACAATTAATTTACAGGGTTATAGATTAGTATATAAAGGTTCAGAAGATAATTATGCTTATTTAACTATTGAAAAATGTGAAAATTCATATGTTCCGCTTACTTTATTTTCTATATCTTTATTTGATACAATTGCTTTAGATAACTATGAAGGATATCCATTTTTTTATTCAAAAAAATATTTTACTGTAGATGTAGAAGGTAAAGAGAAAGATGCATTTTTATATGTTATGAATAATGATAATGATTATCATATTCCATCAGATGAATATGTAGAAATATGTAAAAAAGGATATAAAGATTTTAATTTTGATGAAGCAATATTAGATAAAGCATACAGTGACACATGCAAAAACATTAAAAAATTAGAGTTAAAAAGATAAAAGTTGGTATTTTTACTATATTTTTATTCTTTTCCTATTTACAAAAAGAAAAATATCCGTTATAATCTATGTTGTAGTTTTGATTAAAAACAAGGAAAGAAGATGTATATCTCACCTGACTTATAATTAAGTAAGTAGGTCAAAGGCCATTTAAAATATAAATATTTTATTGTCTTTGATATTAGGGTGAATACATTGTATTCATTTTTTATTTGGAGGTGTTTTGCTATAGCAAAGGAAAAAGATGTGCTTATTAATGAGCAAATAAGAGCGAAGGAAGTTCTTGTAATTGGACCAAAAGGAGAACAACTTGGTCTAAAAAGTAGGGAAGATGCATTAACACTTGCATCTGTCGCAGGTTTTGATTTAGTACTTATGAATGCTAATGCTGAAAAACCAGTATGCAAACTTATGGATTACAATAAGTATAAGTACGAAAAAGCAAAGAAGATGAAAGAAGCTTCAAAGAAACAAAGAGAAAATAACACTGAATTAAAAGAGTACAGATTATCAGTAAATATTGATATTCATGACTTTAATACTAGAGTTAAACAAGCAAGTAAATATCTAGAAAAGGGTCACAGAATCAAAGCTAGTATAAGATTTAGAGGAAGAGAAATGGCACATACAGAACTAGGAAAAGATGTACTTATAAGATTCGCAGATGCGTTAAAAGAATTTGGTGCTGTAGAAAAACAACCAACTATGGAAATGAGAAGTATGTATATGATGATTGCACCAATAAAGAAGGAAGGAAAGTAAAATGGGAAAAATTAAGTTAAAAACACATAAGGGAACTAAAAAATCTTTAACAAAAAGAAATAGTGGTTCAGTAAAATTTAAAAAACCAGGTGCTGGACATTTAACTGGTAAATATTCAGCAGATAGAAGTAGAAATTTAAGAAAGGGTTCAGGATTATCTAGTTCAGATTCAAAGAAATTAAAGAATCTATTAGATAGAATGAACTAAGATTAGGTGGTGAAAAAGTATGGCAAGAGTAAAAGATGGAAAAATAACAAAGGCTAAACATAAAAAAATATTAAAACAAGCAAAGGGTTATTTTGGTAGTAAACATAGATTATTTAAAACTGCTAAAGAACAAGTAATGCATTCAGGTAAATATGCATATAGAGATAGAAGACAAAATAAGAGAAATTTCAGAAAATTATGGATTACACGTATTAATGCAGCATGTAGAAATAACGATATTAGTTATTCAAAATTCATTGATGGATTAAATAAAGCTAATGTTGTAATCAATAGAAAAATGCTTTCAGAACTTGCAATCAGTGATGAAAAAGCATTTGCTGAATTAGTTAAAACTGCTAAAGATGCTTTAAATGGAAAAGTTGCTCCTAAAAAAGTAGAAGCAAAAAAAGAAGTTAAAGCTGAAGTAAAAGAAGAAAAGAAAGAAACTACAGATTTATCTAAAATGACAGTTGCAGAACTTAAAAAACTTGCTAGTGAAAGAAAAATTGCTGGAGCTAGTACAATGAAAAAAGCTGAATTATTAGAAGCTTTAAAATAATTTAAAAAGAAATTACAAGGAAACTTGTGATTTTTTTTATTTTTTAGGGGAAATGTAGTGCTTTACGGAGAATAAAACATTGAGAGGATATTTTTAGGTGAAGGAGGACAGAAGTTTAAAAAATATTCTTATCCTAATGAAAGGAGGAGGAAAAATATGGAGACATTTTATACTTGTAAAAATGATCGTGCATTTAAAGAAGTATTTTTAAATCCAAATAATAGTGATTTACTAAAAGCATTAC
>ERZ827452.735-NODE-735-length-40726-cov-5.321876_pt1 | contig 40726 bp, 34 predicted proteins | sample MGYA00519866_ERZ827452 | MGnify/ENA primary metagenome ERZ827452 (study PRJEB31778, sample SAMEA3449307) | human gut metagenome | biome: human gut; feature: human-associated habitat; material: faeces | place: United Kingdom | collected 2010/2012 ... | reverse complement strand
ACTTTTTTGCCCCGTCCCCTTTATAAAAAAATACATTAGTTCTCTTGTAAAAAATTGAATAACATAGTATAATTGAATGATTAATTGGGGAGTTGGGTGAAAATGATTATAGATGAAATGTTGCTAAAAGATTTATATAAGGAAGCTAATGAAGAAAAGTTAACTAAAGCTAAAAAAATTGTAAAAGATAAGAAAGTAAATATTACAAAAGTAATGTTCGATAATAAATCAAATTTCGAGGTTTCATCAATTGTAGAAGGTAGCCAAGTATATGATGTTTTTATAAAAGTTGCTAATAATGAGATAGAAAATTTGAGATGTACTTGTGCAGATTATGAGGATAATTATTGTGCGTGTAAACATATAATTGCTACTATGATGCAATTTTCAGAAAATAATCAATATGTATTAAATAAAAACGAAGACATAAAAAATAATAGGGTTCATATAAAAACAAAAAATAATTATAGAATTTTTAAACAATTAGTAAATCAATTCTATTATGAAATAGAAGAAATTAATGACCAAAGTGAAAAAGAAAAGACAATAGGTGAAGGTGATATAAGAATTGTTCCTAAATTGATTTATAGTGAACAAAATAAAAATTTAAAACTAGAGATAAGAATAGGAAGAAAAAATTTATATAAAATAAAGAGTTTACCAGATTTTTTTGATAGGATGATAAAAGAAGAAGAATTTAAATATGGAGCAAATTTAGAATTTAAGCATACTAAAGAAGCTTTTATAAAAGAAGATTTAAAGCTTTTGGAATTTATAATGAAATATGGCGAGATCATAAAGTATGCAAATGAGTCATCAAATAATTATGGATATTATGCAAGAGCTTTAAGTGATAGTTATATACTTCTTTCTAACACTGGTATGGATGAATTATTTGAAATTTTAAAAAATAAGTACATAACTATTCAAGAACAAAATGAGGAAAGAGAAATATTTTTTGAAGACGAAGAACCAAATATTAAATTTATACTTCAAGAAAAAAATGAATATGAGTATATCTTAAAACCTAATATAGATGTATATGCATATAATATTTTTTACGGAAAAGATCATTTATATTTTTTGATGGATGATAAATTATATAAGAGTAGTAGAAAAAGAGAAAAAGATGTACTGCCAATGCTTAATATTTTTAGTAAAAATTTCACACAAGAAATAGATTTTTCTAGAGATGATTTAAAAACTCTTTTTTCAATTGTTTATCCTACCACAAAGGATTATATAGATTTAGAAAATTTAAGTCAAACTGATAGAGAAAAATACGTACCAAAAGATTTAGATGCAAAAGTTTATTTAGATTATGATAAAAATAATTTTATTACAGCAGATATAAAGTTTGTTTATGGTGATCAGGAATTTAATCCACTATTAGAAAATGATCTAGAAATATCAAGAGATGCTATAAAAGAATCTGAAGTACTAGAAATGTTTAGAAAAACAGGCTTTATGTTGGATGAAAAAAATGCAAGACTTATACTTACAAATGATGAATATATATATAATTTTTTGACAAATGACATAGAAAGATATATGCAAAAACTTGAAGTGTTAGCAACAGATAATTTTAAACAAAAAGAAGTAAAACAACCAAGAATTGTATCTTTAGGAGTAAGGGTTGAAAATAATTTATTAAATATAGATCTAACTAAGATAGATTTTGATCCAACAGAACTTGTAAATATACTAAATAAATATAAATTAAAAAAGAAATTTTATAGATTAAAAGATGGAAGTTTTTTAGATTTACAGGATAATGAAAATTTAGAGTTCTTAAATAATATAACTGAAAGTTTAGATATTGATTATAAAGAATTAGAAAAGGGAAATATAAAATTACCAATATATAGAACTTTATATTTAGATAGATTACTAGAAAATTTAAAAGATGCTAATATAAGTAAAGATGATGAGTATAAAAAAATAGTGAAAAATATTGATTTTGAAGAACTAGATGATGATATTGCTGTACCAAAATCATTAAATGCTAATTTAAGATTATATCAAAAAATAGGTTTCAAGTGGCTTAAAAGTCTAGATGAATATGGTCTTGGTGGGATTTTGGCAGATGATATGGGGCTTGGAAAAACTGTACAATTATTAGCATTAATACTAGACAATAAAGAAAGAGATAAAAATACAAAACCAAGCATTGTGGTTTCTCCAAGTTCTCTTACATTAAATTGGCAAGCAGAAATTAATAAATTTGCAAGTTCTTTAAAAGTAGAAGTAATACATGGAAGTGTAGAAGAAAGAAGTAAACAGATAAGCGAAATAAATAATTATGATGTTGTTATAACATCATATGATTTATTAAAAAGAGACATAGATTTTTATAAAGAAGAAAATATAGAGTTTAAATATATTATTGCAGACGAGGCTCAATATATAAAAAATAACAATACACAAAATTCTAAGGCGATAAAAGAGATAAATGCTAAAACAAAATTTGCATTAACAGGAACACCAATAGAAAATTCTTTATCAGAGTTATGGTCTATTTTTGATTTTATTATGCCACGGATATTTGTTTAATTATAGAAAATTTAAACAAATATATGAAGTGCCAATTGTAAAAGATAATGATACTACATTGGTAAATAGATTAAAAAAATTGATAGGACCATTCATATTAAGAAGAATAAAAAAAGATGTATTAACAGAATTACCAGACAAAACAATTACAGTATTAAATAATGAAATGCAAGGTGAACAATTAGATATATATATGTCATATCTTGCACAAGCAAAACAAGAAGTTTCATTAGAAATAAAGAAAAATGGTTTTGAAAGTAGTCAAATAAAAATATTAGCATTATTAATGAGATTAAGGCAGATTTGTTGTCATCCAAGTTTATTTATAGATAACTATAAAGGGGAAAGCAGTAAATTAAACCAATGTATGCAAATAACAAAAGATGCTGTAGAAGGTGGCCATAAAATATTACTATTTTCAGGATATACATCAATGTTTAATATTCTAGAAAAAGAACTAAAAAAAGAAGGAATAGAATATTTTAAATTAACAGGTCAGACAAAAGTTAGTGATAGAATAAAATTGGTAGAAGAATTTAATGAAAATGACAAAATAAAAGTATTTTTAATTTCATTAAAAGCAGGAGGAACGGGACTTAACTTGACTGGTGCAGATATGGTTATACATTATGATCCTTGGTGGAATATATCTGCAGAAAATCAAGCAACGGATAGAACATATAGAATAGGACAAAAAAAGAATGTGCAAGTATATAAATTAATTACAAAAAACTCAATAGAAGAGAGAATTTATGAATTACAGCAGAAAAAAGAAAAATTGATAGATAGTATGTTATCTACTAAAGAAACTTTTGTTAATAAATTATCAAAAGAAGAAATTATGGAATTATTTAAATAGTTGAAAGGATATAAGTATGAATAATTATATAACAATAATTGGGGGAGGTTTAGCAGGATCAGAAGCGGCTTATCAAATTGCTAAAAGAGGAATAAAGGTTAAATTATATGAAATGAAACCAGTTAAATTTAGTGAGGCACATTCAAATGAAAATTTAGCGGAAATTGTTTGTAGCAATTCTTTTAAATCAAATTTGCATACAAATGCTTGTGGCTTATTAAAAGAAGAATTACGAATTTTAGATTCGTTATTAATAAAAATAGCAGACAAAACAAGCGTTCCAGCCGGGCAAGCGCTAGCAGTAGATAGAAGTGAGTTTTCAAAAAAAGTTACAGAGGAGTTAGAGTCTAATCCAAATATTGAAATTATTAGAGAAGAATTTGGAAAAAACGAATCTATTGAAGAAGTTTCTAAAAAAGGAATAGTTATAATAGCGACAGGTCCGTTAACATCAGAATGTTTGGCAAATGAAATTTCTAAATTAATAGGTGAAGAAAAACTTGCTTTTTATGATGCAGCAGCACCAATTGTTATAAAAGATTCAATTGATATGAGTATCGCTTTTTGGGGAGACAGGTATGAGCAAGAAAGAGGAAAAGATGAAACAATAGAAGATTGGAATAGTAGAATTAAGGATTTAAAAGATCAAAACTATATAAATCTTCCGATGAATAAAGATGAATATGAAAAATTTTGGAATGAATTATCTTCTGCTGAAGTTGCAAAATTACATAAATTTGAAAAAAGAGAAATTTTCGAAGGATGTATGCCAATTGAGGTAATGGCAAAAAGAGGATTAGATACATTAAGATTTGGACCGTTGAAACCAGTAGGATTTACAGATAAAAGAACTGGAAGAAGACCATATGCAATAGTACAATTAAGACAAGATAATAAAGAAGGAACTTTATTTAATTTAGTAGGATTTCAAACTAATTTGAAGTTTGGAGAACAAAAAAGAGTTTTTAGTTTAATTCCAGGATTAGAAAATGCAGAATTTGTAAAGTATGGAGTAATGCATAGAAATACATTTATAAACTCTCCAAAATTATTAGATGAAACATATAAACTAAAACAAAGGAACAATATATATTTTGCAGGACAAATAACAGGTGTTGAGGGATATGTAGAATCTATTTCTTCAGGAATGGTTGCGGCGTTAAATGCTATTAGTGATTTTTTAAATAAAAAAGAAAGGGTTGTTTTTTCAAATAAAACAATGATTGGAGCGTTAGCAAAATATATAGCTTCTGAAAACGAAAAATTTCAGCCTATGAATGCAAATTTTGGAATAGTACCAGAGTTAGAAGAAAAAATAAGAGATAAAAAAGAAAGATATAATAAACTTGCCGATAGGGCATTACAAAATTTAAATATAAGTTTATAATGGTTAATCTATAAGATAGATGATTAATGAAAAATATAAAGGTATTACAGAAAAATTACAAATTCTGTAATACTTTTTTGTGGTTATTTGTTGATTCTGTAAGAATAAAATGATATACTTAAAATAAGTAGTGTTAACAAAAGAAAAATGGAGGGGATTTTATGGAAAACGAAAAAGAAGAATTTGGTACAATAATATTTGATGGCAAATTAACCAATTTAGATAAAGCGTCAGAAAAAGAACTAGATGAACTGAAAAAGAAAATAAAGGAAAAAGAAAAAGAGGTTAATAAAAAAATAGAGCAATTATTAGAACTTGATGATGAATTTGATGAGGGTGAGAAATAATAATATAAGATTATAGGAGGCAAAAAATGGAAAAAAGTGGACCTGATGTTCAAAATGAAAAACTTCTTGCTTTGCTGAAAGAACTTGCTAGTTTACAAATTAAAGAAATGCAGGTTGGAGCCGCAAGTTTTGTTAAGAAAACAGGAAGAACTATTAGTGAAAGTGTAGAAGAGTTAAAAAAATACTTAGAAGAACAATCAAAAATTTATAAACAAAGTAGAACAGACATTGATGAAGTAATAGAACGTTATAAGGGAGATTTGGCTGATGCTAGAAAATTGTATAAAGACGAAAAAAAACACCTTATAGAAGAAAAATCAGAATGGGAAGATTCGCTAACAGAAAGTAGAGCAGAATATGCAGAGAAAAAACAAGAATTTATAGGAATGCCAGGATATAAGCAATTTATTGAGAAGAGGCAAGAAATCGCAAGATTAGAACAACAAGGAAGAAAAAAGGAAGCAGCTAAAAAAAGAGAAGAGTTTGCAGAGTACAAAGCGAGTCTTGCTAAACAAGAAAAAGCATTAAAAATAGGAATGAGTTTATCAATAGAACAGGGAAATACAATACGTATAAAAGAAATGGCAGAGAATTTAGAAGCAATACAAGAACAAATGGTTTTAGCAGAAAGAGATACAGAATTGGCAACAATAAGAAGTAAAATGGGAATGCATAAAAGAGAAATTGCTAATTTAGAAAAACAAATTGAAAACTGTGAAACAAATTTTAAAACAGAAGTTGAAAATTTAACGGATGCTAGAGGAAAAGCAATAGCAAAAGTAGATAAACAAAATATGCTTCAAAAGTTAATGGTAAAAATGTTTGGAAGTGCTAAAAAGTTTGATCAAAACGTAATGAAACCACTAAAACAAAATATAGAAACTTTTAGCACAGTAACATTACCAGCTAGAAAAATAGAAATGCAAGATAGGAGAGCAAAAAGAAAAAGAGAGTTTATAGAAAAAGCAGGACAAGTAAAGGAAACAGCGATAGAAAAAGCTGGAAGGGCAAAAGAAACAGTAGTTGAAAAAGTAGGACAAGTAAAAGAAGTTGCTGTTGAAAAAGCAGGACAAGTAAAGGAAACAGCAATAGAAAAAGCTGGAAAGGCAAAAGAAACAGTAGTTGAAAAAGCAGGACAAGCAAAAGAAGTAGCTGAAGATACTTTTTTAAAAGTAATAGCTAAAGCAAAAGATACAAAAAATAACATTATTACAGGAATTAAAGCAAGAATGATGTCATCTATACAGAAAAAAAGAAATAGAGAGAAAAAATTAGAAATGCAAGACCCAGCAAAGAAATATGAAAAAGGAATGTTTACAAGACCAAATAAAGAGCATGACGAAAATCATAGTGGAGAAGTTCAAATAGAAGATGTTGATGCTGAACATGGCGATAGATAATAAATGTTTTTATAAAAGCTAAAAGTTAAGAAAATATTTAACTTTTTAGCTTTTTTTATAAGTAATTACAATATAAAGCAAGGTTGACATCTTATGTAAAACATGGTAAAATATGATTAATACAGAACATACTGTACTATTTCGTCATACTACCGTATACAGCAAAAGGATCTTACACAAAGAAAGGAGGGTTAGTATGAAGAAGCTTTGGTTAAGAGTCAAGCCGCTTTTGCCTGTACTCCTGATTATCGCGATTGTCCTTTTGGTCAAATTTGCGAAAACTGCAGGAGTGACTGCTGTCATGGATTGGTTCAGTGAAAACTGGCTTACATTGGCAGTTAGCTACTGTGTGGGGTCTGCAGTGACCCAGCTGGTAATGGGCAAGAAGAGCTCTGATTCTTCAAGTGGCGACAACGAATAAACGTCACTAAAAGCGCTAGTGAAGTGCTCCCGCCTACTTTTTTGAGGCGGGTTCTATTTTTTTATATATAAAAAATGAAATTTGTGTAAAATGATTGAAAATAGAATTTAAATATTAGTATATAAAAAAGTAAAAATAAGAAATTATAAAAAAATTAAAAGTATTTTATGGAATTATTGAAAGATGAAAAGAGAGAGAATAGCTTAATAAAAATAGGTAAAAATAATTGACATTAAAAGGAAAAGGTGTTAAAATATTAAACGTTAGTATAAAATGCAAATTTTGTAAATTTATACTAGCGTTTAATATTTTTCAGGAGGTGAAATTTAAGTGCCAACAATTAATCAATTAGTAAGAAAAGGAAGACATACTGCAGTTACTAAATCTACATCACCAGCTCTTCAACATGGTTACAATACAATGAAAAAGAAAGTAACAAATAAAAGAGCACCACAAAAAAGAGGTGTATGTACAGTAGTAAAAACAGTAACACCTAAGAAGCCAAACTCAGCATTAAGAAAAGTTGCCAGAGTTAGACTTTCAAATGGGTATGAAGTAACATCTTATATTCCAGGAATTGGACACAACCTACAAGAGCACAGTGTTGTTCTAATAAGAGGTGGAAGGGTAAAAGATTTACCTGGTGTTCGTTACCACATTATAAGAGGAACATTAGATACAGCTGGTGTAAAAGATAGAATGCAAGCTAGATCTAAGTATGGAGCTAAAAGACCTAAAAAATAAAAACAAATAAAAAGCAGCATTTTACATTGCAAAGTTGCATAGAAAAAAATTCGATATACAATTTGTATTATCTCAAAAAAATTTCAAGTGCTTTCTTAGCAATATACTACTTTTAATTTGTTTTAAATTAATTTTAGTGCATATAAGAAATTACTAATTTGAAATAAAAGCTAAATTTTAGCTTCGGTATTTAAATTTAGAATAGATTATACGCGCTATACTAGAAAAATTTGAGAAGAAAATTAGTATTAAATTTTTCAAGAGTACCAATAGATGCTTTTATATAGTATCTAATAATAAAAATAGGGGAAACATTATAACTAATAGTATTATCAGATGCAAAAAAACAATATGTTTTAATATGCAAAAGAAAATATAAAGTTAATGTGTTATACCTCTAGAATGTTTAAGGAGGGAAGAATAGTGCCAAGAAGAGGATTTATAGCAAAAAGAGAAGTAATAGCAGATCCAATGTACAACAGCAAACTTGTTACAAAATTAATAAACAATGTTATGCTAGATGGTAAGAAAACAGTTGCACAAAAAATAGTTTATGATGCATTCGATATCATAAAAGAAAAAGAGCAAAGAGATGCTTTAGAAGTATTTGAAGAAGCTCTTAACAACGTAATGCCAGTTCTTGAAGTAAAAGCAAGAAGAGTTGGTGGTGCAACATACCAAGTACCATTAGAGATTAGACCAGAAAGAAGACAAACTTTAGGTTTAAGATGGCTAGTTACTTATGCAAGAAATAGACATGAAAAAACAATGGCTGAAAAATTAGCCGGAGAAATAATGGACGCTTTAGCTGGAAACGGTGGAGCATTCAAGAAAAAAGAAGACATGCATAGAATGGCAGAAGCTAATAAAGCATTTGCACACTATAAATGGTAAAATAATAGGGAAAATGTTAAAACTATTAAAAGACATATTCACAAGTAAAAAAATAATTTTAATTGATAAAAGTTATAAATAGTAAGCCTTGACCCTTACAATGGAAAAAAATAAGGAGGATAAATATATGGCTGGAAGAGAGTTTCCTTTAGAGAAAACAAGAAATATAGGAATAATGGCACATATTGATGCAGGTAAAACTACTACTACTGAGAGAATTCTATTCTATACAGGTAGAACTCATAAAATAGGAGAAGTTCATGAAGGTGCAGCTACAATGGACTGGATGGTTCAAGAGCAAGAAAGAGGTATTACAATTACTTCAGCCGCAACTACATGTAAATGGTTAGGTCATAGAATCAATATTATTGATACTCCAGGTCACGTTGACTTCACAGTAGAAGTTGAAAGATCTTTAAGAGTACTAGATGGTTCTGTACTTGTACTTGCAGCAAGAAGTGGTGTACAACCTCAATCAGAAACAGTTTGGAAACAAGCTAATAAATACATGGTACCAAGAATGGCATATGTAAATAAAATGGATATGACAGGTGCTGATTTCTATGGTTGCGTTGAGCAAATGAAAGATAGATTAAAAGCAAATGCTATTCCAATTGAGTTACCAATTGGTGCTGAAGACAATTTCAAAGGAATTGTTGATTTAGTAAAAATGAGAGCTTTTATTCATAAAGATGATTTAGGAAGAGAAATTGAAGAATGTGATATTCCTGAAGATATGAAAGAAAAAGCAGAAAAATATAGAGCAGAAATGGTAGAAGCAGTTGCAGAACAAGAAGATGAATTAATGATGAAATACTTAGACGGAGAAGAATTAACAATTGATGAAATAAGAGCAGGCCTAAGAAAAGGAACAATAGCAAATACAATAGTTCCTGTAACATGTGGTTCATCATACAAAAATAAAGGTGTGCAAGAATTATTAGATGCAATAGTTTACTATATGCCATCACCACTTGATATCCCACATATCAAAGGTGTAGACGAAGCTGGAAATGAAGTGGAAAGAAAAACTTCAGATTCAGAACCATTTGCAGCATTAGCATTTAAAATTGCAACAGACCCATTTGTTGGAAAACTTTGTTTCTTTAGAGTATATTCAGGAACATTAGAAGCAGGTTCTACAATATTAAATGCAAATAAAGACAAAAAAGATAGAATGGGAAGAATTTTATTAATGCATGCTAATCATAGAGAAGATATAGAAAAAGTATATGCTGGAGATATAGCAGCAGCTGTTGGATTAAAAGAAGTATCTACAGGTGATACACTTTGTGATCCTGCACATCCAGTTATTCTAGAATCTATGGAATTCCCAGAACCAGTTATCGATATAGCTATTGAGCCAAAAGATAAAGCAAATAGCGAAAAGATGAGTATAGCTTTAGCAAAACTTGCTGAAGAAGATCCAACATTTAAAACTCATACAGACCAAGAAACAGGTCAAACAATTATCGCTGGTATGGGTGAACTTCACTTAGACATCATCGTAGACAGATTAAAGAGAGAATTTAAAGTTGAATGTACTGTAGGTAAACCACAAGTTTCTTACAAAGAGACAATTAGAAATAAAGTTAAAGTTCAAGGTAAATTTGCTCGTCAATCTGGTGGACGTGGACAATACGGAGATGTATGGCTAGAAATGGAACCATTAGAGCCAGGTTCAGGAGTTCAATTTGAAAGTAAAATTGTTGGTGGAGCTGTTCCAAAAGAATATATTAAACCAACAGAAGATGGTATTAGAGAAGCTGCTGAGAGCGGTATCTTAGCTGGTTACCCAGTTATAGATTTCAAAGCTACATTAGTAGACGGTTCATACCATGAGGTTGACTCTTCAGAAATGGCATTTAAAATAGCAGGTTCTATGGCATTCAAAGAAGGATGTCGTCAAGCTAAATCTGTATTATTAGAGCCAATCATGAAAGTTGAAGTAACAGTTCCAGAAGAATACATGGGAGATGTTATTGGAGACATTAATGCAAGACGTGGAAGAATGGAAGGTATGGAAGCAAGAGGTGGAGATCAAATAATTCGTGGATTTATTCCATTATCAGAAATGTTTGGTTATGCAACAGACTTACGTTCTAAAACTCAAGGTAGAGGAACATATGCAATGGAACCATCTCATTATGAAGAAGTTCCAAAATCAGTATTAGACGCTATTGTTAGCGCAAGAGCTAAAAAACAAGACTAGTTTATAAAGAGGTAATTATATATGCATAAATATAGAAATATTTTTCAAGAGAACTTAAGAAAAGATGTAGATATTAAAAAGCATATAAGTTCAAATATTTATGAACAAGTAGTAAAAGGCTTAAATACAGAAGTGCAGGACTTGGCTAAAAAAATAGCAAAAGATGCAAACGAAAATGAAAAATAATTGAAAATACTTGCATTTTATGAAAATATGTTATAAAATGCAAGTACATGTAAAATTAGTTATTAATTTTAAAAAAATAAAAAAACAAATTTAAAGGAGGAAATTTCAAATGGCAAAGGAAAAATTTGAAAGAACTAAACCACACGTTAACATTGGTACAATCGGACATGTTGACCATGGTAAAACAACAACAACAGCAGCTATTACTAAATACTTAGGTTTATTAGGAAAAGCTAAATATGAAGCTTATGATGCAATTGATAGTGCACCAGAAGAAAAAGCAAGAGGTATTACAATTAATACAGCACACGTAGAGTATGAAACAGATAACAGACACTATGCACACGTTGACTGCCCAGGACATGCTGACTATGTTAAAAACATGATTACAGGTGCAGCACAAATGGACGGAGCAATCTTAGTTGTTTCTGCAGCTGATGGACCAATGCCTCAAACAAGAGAGCACATCTTACTTGCAAGACAAGTTGGTGTTAAATATATCGTAGTTTACCTAAACAAATGCGATATGGTTGATGATCCAGAATTATTAGAATTAGTTGAAATGGAAGTTAGAGACCTATTAACAGAATATGGTTTCCCAGGAGACGAGATTCCAATTATAAAAGGTTCTTCATTAAAAGTTCTAGAATCTACATCAACAGATCCAAATGCACCAGAATATGCATGCATGAAAGAATTAATGGATGCAGTTGATAGCTATATTCCAACACCACAAAGACCAGTTGACCAACCATTCTTAATGCCAGTAGAAGACGTATTTACAATTACTGGACGTGGAACAGTTGCAACAGGTAGAGTTGAAAGAGGTGTTGTAAAATTACAAGACGAAGTTGAAATCGTTGGTATCAAACCAATTAGAAAAAGTGTTGTTACAGGTGTAGAAATGTTCAGAAAATTACTAGACCAAGCAGAAGCTGGAGACAACATTGGTGTATTATTAAGAGGTATTGATAGAAAAGACATCGAAAGAGGTCAAGTTTTAGCAAAACCAGGAACAATACATCCACATACAAAATTCAAATCACAAGTATACGTTCTAACTAAAGAAGAAGGTGGACGTCATACTCCATTCTTTAATGGATATAGACCACAATTCTACTTCAGAACAACAGACGTTACAGGTGTTATTGAATTACCTGCAGGAACAGAAATGGTTATGCCAGGAGATAACATCACAATGGATATCGAATTAATAACTCCAATCGCTATCGAAAAAGGATTAAGATTTGCTATTCGTGAAGGTGGACGTACAGTTGGTTCAGGTGTTGTTGACGAAATAAAAGAATAATCATAAAAAAAATGCACTTTTTAAGTGCATTTTTTTTATGATTTGCAAAGAAATTTTATGTCATTTATGTTACAAATTTTGTTGACTTTTACGGAAATAAAGTATATACTGTGGTAGGATAAATAATCTATTAAAGGAGAGATAATGTTCTATGAAATTACTAAAAAATACATTTGCAATTTTGGCAATTATTGTATTACTATTATTTCTAAATAGCACAAATATTTTTGCTAAGACTGTAGTTGTAGATACAGATACACTAAAGCTAAGAAAAGAAGCGTCAACTGATTCCACAACTTTAGAATTATTAAATAAAGGACAGGAATTAGAATATATAGAAGAAACAGGAGATTGGTATAAAGTAAAAGTAGACGGAATGACAGGGTTTGTTCATAAAGATTATGCGAAGATAAAAGATGCTCAGGAAACTACTAATACAACTAATACAAATTCTGAAAAGACCAACACAATATCAAATAATGAAATTAGTAATACTGTTACTAATACAGTAAAAAACAATGATACTGTAAATAATGTAGAAAATACGGTAACAGATACTAGTAATGCTGATAAAAGTAATCAAATAGCTATTAATGAGCAAATAAAAATTTCTAAAGATTGCAATGGATATATATTACCTTTAATCAACTCAAATGTTATAGAAAATATAAAAAAAGATAATACAGTGACTGTAATATCAAAAACAAATAAATGGTTATATGTTGAGACACAAGATGCAAATGTATGGCTTAGAAGTGAAAATGTGATTGAAACTGTTGAAGCATCAAATAATAACACTGTTGAGGATAACAAATCAAATACAAATACCGAAACAAATAGCAATACAGAGGAAAATAGCAATACAAATACAGATGTAGAGATTTCTTCTAAGATAATGTACGTTAATTCATCATCTATATATGTAAGAAAGGGTCCAGGAACAGATTATGAAATTATAGATTCTTTAATTTTGAATAGTGGAGTAACTGTTATTGCAGAAAATGGGGATTGGTATAAAGTAAATATTGAAGGAAAAACAGGTTATATTGCAAAAAGATTATTGTCTGCAAGTGCTACGCAAACAACATCTAGAGGCGATAATGTAAGAGAAAATGTACAAACAACTTCAAGTAATACTAATGCAAATATATCAAAAGGAGAAGAAGCTGTAGAATATGCTAAAACATATTTGGGGTGTAAATATGTTTATGGAGCTTCTGGACCAAGTACATTTGACTGCTCAGGTTTTACAATGTTTGTATTTAAGAAATATGGGGTAACACTTAGTCATTCTGCTACTGCACAGTCTAAGGTAGGAACATATGTAGCTAAAGAAGATTTACAACCAGGAGATTTAGTGTTTTTTACAGATTATGAAACTGGAAATGGAATAGGACATTGTGGAATTTATATAGGAGATGGCAATTTTATACATGCATCTTCTGGAACAGGCTATTGTGTAAAAATTTCTACATTAACGTCAGGAAGCTATTATAACAGGTATGAAACTGCAAGAAGAGTTTTATAATAAATGAGGAAGAAAATATGGGGCAATCAAAGGAGTATTATGATAGTATTTTGGTTATTGATTGCATATATAATAGGGATAATATGGGGGCTATATATAAAAAATATAGCTCTTTTATTAGTTATAGTAAGCATAATAATAGTAGCAATATTAAAACTAAGAAAATTAAAAAGATATCTAAAAATAATTATTTCAAAAAAAATTATAGTTATAATGATAATATTTTTTACAATTTCATACACATATATTTCTATATGTGAAAAATCATTTAAAGACAAATATAAAAATATAGAAGAAATTACAGCTGTAGCAACAATAGTAGGAAATCCAAAAGAAAAAGAATATAAGACGACATATAAAATAAAAGTAGAAAGTGTTAATGGAAATAGAGAGTATAAAAACACATATCTACAATTAGAAATAAAAAAAGCAAATGATGGGATAACTTACAAGTATGGACAAAAATTATTAATAGCTGGGACGTTTAAAGAAGCTGATGGTAAGAGAAATAATTCAGGCTTTGATTACAAAGAATATCTAAAAATAAATAAAATACATGGGATTATTACAGCGAAACAAGAATCAATAAAAGTTTTAAAAGAGAAAAATCTTAATATAGTACTTATAAATATAAATAAATGCAGTAATAAAATAAAGGAAAATGCTAATAAATTATTTAATAAAAATGAAGCTAACCTATTGAGTGGAATACTAATTGGAGATAAAGAAGGAATAGAGAAAGAGGTTCAAGAAAATTTTAGAGATAGTAACTTGTCACATATGTTAGCTGTTTCTGGAGCACATGTTTCTTACGTCATTTTAGGCATTACATATGTTTTAAAAAAGGTCAAAGTAAATAAGTTGTGGTCAAATATGATAACGATTGTAACATTATGCTGCTTTATATTTTTAACGGGAGCTTCATCATCAGTTATAAGAGCATGTATAATGGCTATATATATTATAATAGGCCATATGATGCATAGAAAAACGAAATTGATATCAAGTGTAAGTCTTTCATTACTTATAATTTTAATTTTAAATCCATATAAGTTATTTGATATAGGGCTGCAACTTTCTTATGGAGGAACTATAGGAATTATTTTATTTAGTGGAGTACTAGCCAAAAAAGCAAAATTAAACAATTTACTAGAGGGCTTTGTAAATAAACTGAAATATAGAGTTAAACAATTAATTGTTGTATGTGTATCAGCTAATTTAATAATATTTCCAATAATTGCTGCGCATTATAGTACTATGTGTTTAACTTTTGTCATATCAAATATATGTGCAGGGCCTATTTTAGGTGTAATAATAATTTTAGGGTTTATAACAATTTTTGTTTCATTTGTTTCTATAGATATAGCAAAACCATTTGCATTAATATTAAATATTTTTATACAGATACTTATGTACATTACTAAAATATGTTCAAGTTTACCATTTTCTAAAATATATATAAAAACACCTTCATTATCACAAATTATAATATACTACATGATTTTAATATTTATTTATTATATATGTAAAATTAGAAAGAAAAAACGTAGATTAATACATAGAAAATTATTAAGAACAGTCCAAAATAAAAAAGTACAAAAACTTTTTATTATAGTAATAATTTTAATATTTACGAGTATGCAAATATTAAAATGTCTACCTAGTGACTTAACTATATATTTTATAGATGTTGGGCAGGGCGATAGCACATTAATTGTAACACCAAATCACAAAACTATATTAATAGATGGCGGAGGAACAGAATTTGAAAGTGATTTTGATATAGGAAAACAGACTTTACTTCCAGAAATATTAGGACAAGGGATAACCAAAATTGATTATTTGTTGATTTCTCATTTTGATTCAGACCATGTAGGAGGATTACTTACAGTACTAGAAAGCTTAAAGGTAAAAAATGCTATTATATCAAGACAAATAGAAGAATCGGGAAATTACAAAAAATTTTTAAAAATTGTAAAAGATAAAAAAATTAATGTAATGGTAGTAAAGAAAGATGATGAAATTTGCATAGAAAAGAATCTAAAAATTGATGTGCTATGGCCTAAAAGAGAACAAATAACAGATAATGTGTTAAATAATAACTCGATTGTTGCTAAAGTAATATATAATAATTTTAGCATACTATTTACAGGAGACATTGAAAAAGTTGCAGAAGAAAATATTATAAGAGAATATAAAGATACTAATTTGCTAACTAGTAATATAATTAAGATAGCACACCATGGTTCTAAAACATCGAGTACAGAAGGATTTTTAAACTTGGTAAATCCGAAAATTGCATTAATTGGAGTGGGACGAGATAATAAATTTGGACATCCAAATGAAGAAACTATACAAAGACTAAAAAATATGAAGGTAAAAATATATAGAACAGATGAAATGGGAGAAATAACAATAAAAATTAATAAAAAAGGGATGGTCAATGCTGATTACAAAATAAAATAGTCTAACTTACAAACACTGGTATAATTTTCAAAAAAAAGTCTCATAATAATAAAAAAGAAAAAAGAGGTCGTTATTATGAGAAAAGGATATTTAATTAGTATAATAGGAATAAGTATTGCAATAATACTTGCCATTGTAGGGATAATAATAGTTAATAACTCTAATAAGCAACTAGATATTGGAAATGAAAATACCGAAAATAAAGAAACTATGCAAAATAACTTAAATGCAAATATACAATTGGTAACAACGAGTAGTGATGAGGAAAAAACATCACCAAATTGTTTATTAACCTTTAAAACATATTATAAAAAATGTGAACACATTACGGTAGAAAACAAAGAGATTCCAGAAGAATTAGTAAATAAAACAAGAGAAGAGATAGAAAGTTTTTATAATGATTGGAAAGTCGTAACATATGATAAATTACAAATACTATTATATAGAGAAGAAGAGGGAATATGTAACGAACATTATATTATAAAGGAAAAAGATGGTTATATAGCTATTTATACAATAGACGAAAAAGGAAAAGAAACTTTACAAGAGCTAACACAGATATTGACAGCATATTTGCCAGAAGAAGATTTAACAAGATTAAAAGAAGGAATAAAAATACAAGGAAAAGAAAAATTAAATCAGGCACTTGAAGATTATGAGTAAGCAAATAAAAGATGCCCTTTATAGGGCATCTTTTATTTGTCTTCTAATTTTAAATTTTCTTTTTTTAAATAACCTTGTTTATAAAATGTTATATAATACATTACTAAAGAAAATATAGTAGATATTAATGCTAAATAGTAAATGTATATGTCAAATTCAGGTAGTATGCAAATGCTGTTTTCTGGTACTATAGCAATACTATTCCAATATCTAATAAAGAATGATGAAACAATTGCTATATAAAATAGTACTGTAGATAATTTTCCGTACCATCTACTAGATACAACTAATTCTTTTCCATATAGGAAAGAAGCTCCTGAAACCATTACAAATTCTTTTAAAAATACAATAACTAAAATCCAAATAGGAATTATATTTTTTAGAGATAAAGTTACTAATATAGAAATTTGTGTAGCTTTATCTGCTAAGGGATCTATTAATTTTCCAAAATTAGTAATAAAGTTAAATTTTCTTGCTATTATACCATCTAGGACATCAGTAATTCCAGATATAGTTAAATATATAAATGCATCGACATACTGTTCTTTAGCTATATAATATACTATAAAAGGTATTAAAATAAACCTTAGAATAGTCAAAGCATTTGGTATGTGTCTGCATAATTTTTTAAAATTTTTCATAATAGTTCCTCCTATAAGTACATTAAATGATATATTTATTATTTCGTTGTAACTTTAAATGTTAATTTGTCGTCTTTAACATCTATATTAACTGTTTGACCGTTTTTTAATTCTGATTTTAGTAACATATCTGATAATTCATCTTCTATATATCTTTGAATAGCTCTTCTTAAAGGACGTGCACCATACTTTAAGTCTGTACCTTTTTGTAATAAATATTGTTTAGCCTCGTCAGAAACGTTCATGATAATATTTTTATCTGCTAATACTAAATTTGTGTCTTTTAACATTAAGTCGATGATTTGTAATAATTGTTCATTATTAAGAGGTTCAAATACAACAATTTCATCAACTCTATTTAGAAACTCAGGTCTAAAAGTACTTTTTAATGCATCTAAAGTTTTATTTTTATTTGCAATGCTAGCACCGCCGAATCCAATAGAATTAGTATTTAAATTAGAACCGGCATTTGAAGTCATTATTATAATAGTGTTTTCAAAGCTAACAGTATTTCCTTGGCTATCTGTAAGTCTTCCATCATCTAGAACTTGTAATAAAATATTGAACACATCAGGATGAGCTTTCTCTATTTCATCTAATAGAACAATAGAGTATGGATTACGTTTAACTTTTTCTGTTAGTTGTCCGGCATCGTCATAACCAACATATCCTGGAGGTGAACCTATTAACTTTGAAGTCGAATGACTTTCCATATATTCTGACATATCTACTCTAATGATAGAATTTTCATTTCCGAACATTTCATATGCTAAAGATTTAGCAAGTTCTGTTTTTCCGACACCAGTAGGACCAACAAAGATGAAAGAAGGTGGTCTTTTGGTACTTTTTAAACCAGCTCTATTTCTTCTAATTGCACGAGCAACACTTTCAACAGCTTCATTTTGACCAATTACCCTTTTATGAAGATTACTTTCTAAATTAAGCAATTTTTGTGTTTCTTCTTCTGTAATTTTTTTTACAGGTATTTTTGTCCAATTTTCAATAACCTCAGCAATATCTTGAACAGTTAAATCTTTTAAAACAAGTTTACTGTTAATATCATCGATTTGAGCTAATAAGTTGCATTCCTTTGTTTTAAGCTCAGCAGCTTTTTGATAGTCCTCAGTTGAATCAGCTAAAGCAGCTTCTTCTTTTTCTTCTTGAACTTTAGCAAGCTCATTTTTTAAAACTTCTAATTTGTATAAATCTTTGTTATTAAGATTTATTCTAGAACAAGCTTCATCTAATATATCAATAGCCTTATCTGGCAAAAATCTATAATGTATATATTTTTCAGACATTATTACAGTTTGTCTAATAACATCTGTAGATATTTTTACTTTATGAAAATCCTCATAATATTTTTTTATACCTTCAAGAATATCAATAGAGTCTGTAATAGAAGGTTCTTCTATAAGTACAGGTTGAAATCTTCTTTCTAAAGCACTATCTTTTTCTATATATTTTCTATATTCTTTTAAAGTTGTAGTTCCAATTAATTGGATTTCTCCATTAGATAAAGAAGGCTTTAAAATATTTGCCGCATTCATAGAATGTTCACCATCACCAGCACCAATTATGTTGTGAATCTCATCAATAACCAAAATTATATTACCTAAAGATTTACACTCATCTATAATCGATTTCATTCTAGCTTCAAATTGTCCTCTAAATTGTGTACCTGCAATTACTGCAGTCATATCTAAAAGATAAACCTCTTTATTTAAAAGTTTGGCAGGAACTTTCCCATTAGCTATTTTTATAGCTAAACCTTGAGCTATAGCAGTTTTACCAACACCTGGTTCACCAATTAAACAAGGATTATTTTTAGAACGTCTATTTAAAATTTGAATAACCCTTTGAATTTCTTTGTTTCTTCCAATTACTGCATCTAGTTCATTGTTTTTAGCTTTAACTGTTAAGTTAGTTCCAAAAGTATCTAAAGCTTTTCTTTTTTTATCTTTTGCCTTTTTATCGACTTTTACTTTTTGACTTCCAGAAGAAGTGCTGCTACTAGTTCCATCATTGTTTTTCATACCAAAGATGTTTGAAAAAATTGAACCTAAAGGAACAGCATTTGGAGAATCCGAATTTTCAAAGTCCTCTCCAAGTTCATCTGGGTTAATATCGTTACCATCTATAATAGCATCTATATCAATATTGCCAGACATGTCTTTAAACATATTTTCTATTTGATTAGCCATATCTTTAACATCATCTTCAGATAAATTTGCTTGTTTAGACAAAACATCTAAAGGATTAATTCCTCTTTTTTTAGCACAATCGTAGCATAAGCCTTCTGTTGCAAATGATTTATCTGGAAGCTGTTTATTAACAAAGATAACAGCTGTATTTTTATTACATATTGAACATAACATATAATGTCTCCTTTACTGATTTTTTAACAAGTATATCATACACTAAAAGACTGTAATAGTCAAGAGAAGAACGGCTATAAAATTTGTGGTAAAATAGGTTAATAATGACAAAAAAATAAGTAGGTATCATCAAAAAATCTATTGAAATAAAAAAAATGAAATGATATAATGTGAAAAAAAATAGGGAGAGTATGACTATGAAAAAAAGAAATATAATGTATATAGCAATAAGCGTAATTTGTGTTGTTTCAGTAATATTAGGAGTATATTATCAAATTTTTGCAGATAAAGTTGTAGATGAAGGTGCTGTAAATACAATAACAAATGTAATAGAAAATACAAGTAATGTAGAAAGCCCAGAAAAATTATTAGAAGAATTTAATAAATTATTTACAGATAAATTTTACTCTCAAGGGTATGATACAGATAAAATTACAAGAATACAAGGGTTAGAGGCTGAAGATGTAATTTATACAATGTATGATATGGAAGAAGAAAAGGTAAATGAATATAATATTAATATAAAATTACCAGTCTTTAATGTCTCTGGAGATGTAGGAACAAGTTATAATGCGAATACGCAAAGTATATTTGTAGACAAATTAAATAGTGTACTAGCAGGACCAAAAGATTATACTATATATAGTATAAATTATGTAGCATATTTAAATGACAATATATTGTCTTTGATAATAAGAGCAACATTAAAAGAAGGAAACAATGCACAAAGAGTAATTGTTCAAACATATAATTATGATATAGAAACAGGAAAGAGTGTTACTTTAAATGATGTGTTAACTAAAAAAGGATACAAAACAAAGCAAGTAAACACAAAAATAGAACAACAAATAAAAGAAGCAAGTAAGCAAGCAGAAACAATATCACAAGCAACAGGACAAACTGTGTATAAAAGGGACTTAAACAATGCAATGTATGTAACTGACAATGTCACAAATTTCTTTATGGGAAAAGATGGACAAATATATATAGTTTATGCATATGGAAATAATAATTTGACATCAGAAATAGATATAATAAAAGTCTAAAAATTAAGAGCAAGAGGTTATAAAAATGCCAAAGAAATTACTTATTACAGAAAAGCCATCTGTGGCAATGGAATTTGCAAAAGCACTAAAAATAAATGCTACAAGAAGAGATGGATATTTAGAGTCAGACGAATGGATAATAACATGGTGTGTAGGTCATTTAGTTACAATGTCATATCCAGAAAAATATGATGAAAACTTAAAATATTGGAGATTAGACACATTACCATTTATTCCAAAAGACTGGAAATATGAAATAATACAAAATGTAGAAAAACAATTTAATATAGTAAAATCATTGTTACAAAGAGAGGATGTAATTCAAATATATAACGCAGGTGACTCTGGACGTGAAGGAGAGTACATACAAAGACTTGTATTCATGATGGCAAAGCCTAATCCAAATGCAGAAATAAAAAGAGTTTGGATAGATTCTCAAACAGAGGAGGAAATATTAAGAGGTATAAAAGAAGCAAAAAATCAATCTGAATATGACAGTTTATCAGATTCTGCGTATTTAAGGGCTAAAGAAGATTATCTTATAGGAATTAATTTTTCAAGACTACTTTCTATAATATATGGAAGAAAAGTAGCACAAAAGATAAATGAAGATAGGGCTTCTATTTCGGTTGGACGTGTTATGACATGTGTTCTAGGTATGGTGGTATCAAGAGAAAGAGAAATACGAAACTTTGTAAAAACACCATTTTATAAAATAGTAGGCAGTTTTGGAAATGAAGAAAAATCATTTAAAGCAGAATGGAAAGTGGCAGAAACTTCAAAAATGTTTGAATCACCAAAGCTATATAATGAATCAGGTTTTAAAAAAGAAAATGATAGTAAAGAATTTATACTATCATTAAAAGACAAAAAAGCTAAAATAGAAGAAACTAAAAAAAGTAAGCAAAAAGAAAATGCACCACTTTTATTCAATTTAGCGGAAATTCAAAATGAATGTAGCAAAAGATTTAAAATAAAGCCAGATGAAACTTTGGAGATAATACAAAATTTATATGAACAAAAATTAGTTACATATCCAAGAACAGATGCAAGGGTTATTTCGACAGCTGTTGCAAAAGAAATTTCTAAAAATTTAAATGGACTTGCTAAAAACTTTAAAGATGAAGAAATACAAGGCTATATTAATAAAATGGTAACTGAAAAGTATTCAACTAATTTGATAAAAACAAAATATGTAAATGACAGTAAAATAACAGACCACTATGCAATAATTCCAACAGGACAAGGATTTGAAAATTACGACAAACTAAAGGATTTACAAAAAGAGGTATATAAGTTAATAGTAAAAAGATTTTTGGCAATATTTTATCCACCAGCAGAGTATAACAAAATATCTGTAATAGTAGATGTAGAAGGCGAAAAATTTTCTACTGCAGGAAAAGTTTGTACAAATATAGGTTACTTAGAAATATTAAAGCCAATAAAAAAAGAAAATAAATCTAAGAACAAAGAAGAAAACGATAAAGAAGAGGATGAAGAAGAAAGTAGCTTAGATATATTAAATACTTTAAAAAAGGGACAAGATATAGGAGTACAAAATTATGAAACGAAAGAAGCGGAAACATCACCTCCAACAAGATATAATTCTGGCTCAATAATTCTTGCAATGGAAAATGCAGGAAAGCTAATAGAAGATGAAGAATTAAGGGAACAGATAAAAGGAGCAGGAATAGGAACAAGTGCAACAAGAGGAGAAATAATAAAAAAACTAGAAAAAATAAATTATATTGCGATAAATACAAAAACACAAATTGTTACTCCAACACAAAAAGGAGAGGTAATATATGATGTAGTATTATCTGCTATGCCAGATATGTTAAATCCAAAATTAACAGCAAGTTGGGAAAAAGGATTAGACATGGTGGCAAAAAAAGAAATAAAGCCAGATGAATTTATGGGAAAATTAGAAAAATATGTAAATAGCAAGTTTGACAAATTAGTAGTGAAATATTAAAGATAAACAAAAGAGGAGGTGTTATAAAATGAAATTAGGATTAGCTTTAGCAGGCGGAGGCGTTAAAGGAGCTGCACATATAGGAGTTATAAAAGCTTTAGAAGAAAATGGGATACAAGTAGACGCAGTAGCAGGAACAAGCATAGGAAGTATAGTTGCAAGTTTATATGCAATGGGATATACCACAGAAAAAATGCTTGAAATATTTAAGTATTTTGCAAAAGAAATAATGAAAACAGATACAAAACATTTTGTAGGAAATTTAAAAGAGTCAAAAAGACTATTAGGATATGGATTAATTTCTGGAGAAAATACAGAAACAGCATTAAAAGAGTGTGCTAGACAAAAGAACATTAAAAACATGAAAGATATAAAAATGCCAATATCAATACCTGCAGTAGATATAGTAGAAAGCAAAAAATACGTATTTACAAATGCAGATTTTAAAGAAGATTATTATATAAATAATGCATTAATAGAAAAAGCAGTACGTGCAAGCAGTAGCTATCCAGGAGTGTTTGCTCCTTGTGAATATTTAGGTCATAAATTTGTAGATGGGGGTATATTAGATAATGTACCAGCAGGAGAGGTTAGAAAGTTGGGAGTAGATAAAGTTCTTACAATTAAATTCTCTGCAGGGTTAAATTATGAGCCTAAAAATATATATGAGGTTGCTTTTAAGTCAGTAGATATTCTATTTGAGGGAAGAAGCCAAGAAGCTATTCATGAAAGTGATATGGTATTAGATTTAGATTTATCTGAAGCAAGTGTATTTAATATAAAAAAGATAGACTATTGCTATAATGTAGGATATATAACAGCACTTACTAAAATAAAAGAGATAAAGGAAATGCTTGAAAAATAATTACAATTTAATTCTTTTCCAAGCAAATTTGTGCAGAGAGAAAGGGTTGCAATAAAAATGGAAAAAATAGAAAAAATTAAAGAAGATTTAGAAAAATCACTAAGTGAAAAAAGGTATATTCATTCAATTGGTGCTATGGAAAAAGCAGTAGAGCTTGCAAAAATATATGGAGAAGACGAAGAAAAATCAGCTTTAACAGCACTTGCACATGATATTGCAAAAGAAATACCAACCGAAGAATATTATAAATATGCAAAAGAAAATAATATAGAGTTAAGCAAAGACGATATAATGTGTACAAGTGTATTACATGGAATAATAGGTGCAGACATAGTAAAGAAAAAGTATGGTTTTACAGATGAAATGTGTAGAGCAATTTACTACCATACTACAGGAATTATCAATATGACAACCTTTGAAAAGATAATATTTTTAGCAGATAAAGTAGAAGAAAGAACAAGGCCAAAAGATAAAGCAGATGTTATAAGAAATATCATCAAAGAAAAAGGATTAGATGAAGCAATACTGTGGATAGCAGATGATTATACTATACCAAAAGCAATAAAAAATAGAGCAGTAATTCATCCAAATACAATAAATGTAAGAAATGAAATAATTGAGAAAATGAATAACAAATAAAAGTGAAGTTTAGCTAGACTCTGCTTTTTCTAAATTTTGCTGTGATACAAGAATAAAAGATAAAAAGGGAAAAAGATGAAAAAAAATTTTTTAAACAGAACACTAAAAGGCACGAAATTTTATATAGTTTTAATATTAATGTTGAGCGCAATCTATTCAAGATTATTGGTGTATATACCTATGTTTATACAATATGCACTTGATGGTGTAATAATGGAAAATGAAAGCGTAATTCCAAATTTAATAAGAAACTTATTTTATTCGAATGATAAGATATCAAAAATAATAGTTCTTGTTTTAGTATTAATAATACTAAATATATTAATTTTCGCTGTAAATTATTTAAAAAGTAAGATTAATACAAAATTTAATTTGATAATTAATAGAAATGTTAAAGAATCAGTTTTAGAACATATTCCAAAAATAAATTATATGCAATTTAGTAATATAGATAAGTCAAATGTAATTCAAAGAGTTAATAATGATGCTACTACATATTCTGAATTTTTTAATTCACAAATAAACTTATTTTTTGATACAATATTTATTATTATATTTGCAGTAGCACAAACTTTACAATTAAACAGTACAGTTGGATTATTTATAGCTATAATCTGTGGATTAATAGTAGCATTATCTATATGGTATTTTAGAGCATCAAAGCCATTAGTAGAAGATATTGTGGAGAGTAATAGAGAAGTAATAAATAAAACTACAATAGAGATAGAAGAATCTAAAATGTTAAAAATATTTAACAGAAGAGATAAAGAAATGGAAGACTTCTCAAAAATGAATAGTGAATATAAGAAAAAAGAAATAAAACTTGCAAAAATGAAAGTATTATATGGAATTGGAACACATACTTTAAGAAATTTTAAAGAACCATTTATATTATTATGGGGTGGGATATTAGTAGTACAAGGAGAAATGACGCTTGCTACTATATCAATTTTATTAGCATATTCAACAAAAATATTAGAATATGTGTATAAATCAGTAGATAAACTAAAGGCAATAAATGAATTTATTGTAGCATATAAAAAGTTGTCAAATTTAATGAATTTAGATGAAGATATAGAAAAGAATCCTTATGTAGAATTAGATGGAGATATTGTTTTTGAAAATGTAAGTATAAAACTAAATGATAATACTATATTGGAGAATTTGAATTTTACAATTAATAAAAATGAAAATGTAGCAATTATAGGAGACAATGGTTCAGGGAAAACAGTTATTTCAAAAACTTTAATTGGCTTTTATAATTATACAGGAAATATATATATTGGAAAGCACAATATAAAAGATGTAAGTAAAAAGAGCTTAAGAGATTATATAGGAGTAGTTCTTCAAGATACATATTTATTTACAGATACAATAAAGGACAATATAAATATTACTAATCGCCTTATAAAAAATGAAGAGATAATAGAGGTTTGTAAATTAGCAGATATATATGAAGATATAAAAGGATTTGATAAAAACATAAATTACATGATAGGAGAAGGTGGAAATAACATTTCTGGAGGACAAAAGCAAAGGATTGCAATAGCAAGAACTTTGGTAAAACAAAATCAATTTATAGTTTTTGATGATTCATTATCAAAACTTGATACCAGAACAAAACTAAACATATTAAACAATATTATAAAAATGAAAATGGGAGTGATAATAATTTCACATGATTCAGAGGTAGTAAAAAGATGTGATAAAGTATTATTCATAAATAATAAAACTATTGAAGTTGGAAAACACGAAGATTTGATGAACTCTAATAAATTATATAAAGAAATTATAGAAATTAGTAAAAATAGAATAATAGAAGATGAGGAAATTTAAGTAATGTTAAAAGAAATTATAAATAATTACAAAAAGCAATCAATTAAAGTAGCACTTCGGTTGGTTTATAACAAGTATAATGGTAGTAGTTTTTATAGCTTTTACAATTGTTATGGTAGAATATGCAATACCAAGTAAGAATATTAAATTAATAATAGTATTAGGTATAAGCTATTTTGGAGTTAATATTTTGCGTTCTATTGTTACATTTTTTGAAGATTTTAATGATGAGGGATTTCAAAAAGAATTAGAAGCGGATTACAGAGAAAAAATTTATTTAAAGTTACAAAAAACAACGCAAAGTGAGATAGACAAAATAAGAGTTGGTGAAATATTAGAAAATATAATAAATGACACAAAAGAATTAGCAAGATGGTATAATGCAGGAATTTGTAGATCTTATTTTGGAGGAATTGTAAGATTAGTTGGAACATTGCTAGTGTTAATGTATCTAAATATACCAATAGTTACAATAACCTTATTAATATACATGTTTGGATTTTTTGTAACACATTTATTTAATAAAAAATCAATTGAATATACAAAGCTAAAAAGAGAAGCAAATGCTAAAATATTAAATTGGTCAAATGAACAAGTACAAGGATATTCTACAATAAAATCCTTAGAGATTGAACACGAAAGAATTTTACAAATAAAAGGGTTAATCTCTCAATATGAAAAATCTGTAAATAAGTTAGAAAAAAATATTAGAATATATACTTGTTTATATGATTTTATAGTATCATTTATTGGAGTATTAAATATATTGATTGGATCAATAGGTGTTGAGCAAGGAGTAATAACATATGGAGCTATGATAATTCTCGCAAGATATATATCTACACCAGAAACATATGCAAAATGGGTAATAGAAGGATTTCAAATAAGAAATATTGGAAAGATATCATATGAAAGAATAAATAATATCTTGCAAAAAGAAGAGGAAGAAATAAATATAGGAATACAATTAGAAAAAGTAAATAGCATTCAATTTGAAAATATTAACTTTTCATATGATAATGAGAAAAATGTTTTGAATGATATATCTTTTAATGTAAATAAAAATGAAAGGATTGCTTTAATTGGAAGGACAGGTAGTGGAAAGACAAGTTTAGTAAATTTAATTTGTAGATTTTACGATTTAAAAGAGGGAACTATTAAGATAAATGGAAAAGATTATAAAGAATATAGTATAAAAAGCTTAAGAGATAAAATTGGATATATTATGCAAAAAGTTGTAATATTTGATGGAACAATTTTAGAAAATATAAATTATGCTAATAAAGATATTTCAAAAGAGAAAATAGTTGAAATATGTAAGAAGTTAAATTTACATGATAAAATAATGTCTTTAAAAGATGGATATGAAACAAAAATCTCTAGTGATACAGATATTTTTTCATCAGGTGAAAAACAACTTTTAAATTTTACTAGAGTAATGGTTGAAAATCCAGAAATTATAATACTAGATGAAGCTACAGCATCACTTTCGTATAAATCTGAAATGAGAGTAAGAAGAGCGATAGAAGAGATAACAAAAGAAAAAATAAGTTTTATTATAGCACATAGGCTTTCAACTATTAAGAATTGTGATAAAATATTACTTATGAAAGATGGAAAAATAATAGAAGAAGGAAGCCACGATGATCTTATAAGTAAAAGGGGAGAATATTTTGAATTAGTTAATGTTTAAAGAAAATAATAAAAGGGGCTGTAAAAAAGCCCCTTTGTTATCTGTTCAGAAACAGTTTTTTAATCTTGACTGAAATGAAAGAAACTTAAGAAGTCTTCATAATTTTCAAATTTCACTTCATGATCAAGTTGAATTTGGCAAATTATTTTTCCGTTATTATCAACCATTGCTTGACAATTAAATAAATCCTTAGAAATAGACTTAGAAGAATTTAAGAAAACTTGCTTAAATTCTGTTGATAATTCTTTACTAGCATTTTCTACTTGTTCTTGTTGATGGTTTTTGACATAATTTTGATACTTTACAAATTTTATTACTGCAATAATCACATAAATAAAAATTGTAATTAACATCATAATAAAATCATATGTATTGTTGTTAAAAATTAATTTCGCAATTAATATTTCAAGTGTTATAAGGAACCAACTTAAGAACACTCCTCCGAGAAGCCATTGTAATAATTTACTTTGCATAAATTTTCCTCCTTATTACTTTTACTGAAGTATTTATTTTATATAAGTTAAACTAAAAAGTTAGAGGCAAAATTCCTCTCACTAGTTAGTGAAAAAAGGTATTAAGACTCAGGACTTACCCATATCAGTGCCGATTATAACACAATTCTACATAATTTGCAAATGTAAAATTTTATTTCTATGAAAAGAACAAGAAAAGTGGTATTTTTCTGTTGTTGATTTAATAGCAGTATTAACGGAGAATGATTATCAAAAAGCAAGAAACTATTGGAAATGGCTAAAAAATAAGCTAAATGAAGAAGAAAGTGAACTGGTTAGTAATACTAACCAGTTGAAAATGAAAGCGTATGATAGAAAATTTAAGAGATAATATGAAAAATAGTACAGCCACAACAAAATCACCTAATTTGCGAATTCAACATAATATATAGCAGAATATTCAAAAAAGAATAAGCAAGAAAGGGTGAAATAAATGGAAAGCTACATAATAGAAGGTGGAAAAAAGCTAGAAGGAACTGTAAGCATATCTGGTTCTAAAAATGCATCACTTCCAATTATAGCAGGAAGTATATTAAGTGGAAAAATTACAAGGCTATATAATATACCTAATATACATGATACACAAATAACACTAAAAATTTTAAAGTTATTAGGTTGTAAAGTAAAAAAAAACAATGGTAAAATAGAAATTAATTCAAAGACAATGAACAAGAAACAAATTCCAGAAGATTTGATGAGACAAATGCGCTCAACAGTAATAATGGCAGGTGCGATAATAGGAAGATTTAAAGAAGCAACATTTTCATATCCAGGAGGATGTGAAATAGGAGCAAGACCAATTGACTTACATTTAAAAGCTTTTAAAAAATTAGGAATAAATATTGAAGAAAAAGCTGGATTTATACACTGTAGTTGTGATAGAATAATAGGGACAGAAATAGACTTAGATTTTCCAAGTGTTGGTGCAACAGAAAATATAATCCTTGCAACCGTTCTGGCAGAAGGAGTTACCACAATTTCAAATGCGGCAATGGAACCAGAAATAGAAGATTTAGCTAAATTTTTAAACAAGATGGGAGCAAAAATAGAAGGAGCTGGAACAAATTTAGTTAAGATAACAGGAGTAAGAAACTTAAGAGATGTAGGATATAAAGTAATGCCAGACAGAATAGAAACTGGAACATTTTTATGTATGGCAGCTGCAACACATGGGAAAGTAAGGCTAATAAATACTATTCCAGAACACATAACACCTATTATACACAAATTACAGGAGTGTGGATGCGAAATAGAACTAGAAAAAAATAGCATAAAAATAGATGCTAGAAAAAACTTAAAAGCAGTAGATATAAAGACAATGCCATACCCAGGATTTCCAACAGATATGCAATCTATATTTACTAGTGTTCTTTCTATTTCAAAAGGAACATCAATAGTAGTAGAGAATATATTTGAAAATAGATTTAAATATATAAATGAATTAAAAAGAATGGGAGCTAAAATTACAGTAGAAGGCAAAACTGCAATAATAAAAGGTGTAAAAAAGTTAAATGGAACAGTTGTTAGCAGTAGTGATTTAAGAGGAGGAGCTGCTTTAGTTACAGCAGCATTAAGTGCTAAGGGAGTAACTCAAGTAGAAAATATACAATATATATTAAGAGGATATGAAAAATTAGACGAAAAATTGCAAAAAATAGGAGCTAAAATATATATGAAAAATATCTAAATAAGAGGAAAGTTTTATGCCTCGGAAAGGAATGCAATTAAAAGTGAAGAAGTCAAAAGATGAACAGTATAATTTGTATAATTTTAATGAACACGATGAAGATGTAAAAAAGAAAAAAAAGAATAGAAAAAAAGCAAAAAACAAAAAGACAAGTAATATTCATGACTTTGAAGAGGAAACAATAATTGGATTAACACCTAAAATAAAAAAAGAAGAACCTAAAAAAGTAAATAAAAATGTAAAAAATAAAAAGCAAGCAAAAAAGAAAAACAAAAAAAAGGAACAGAATTTAAAAAAAGAAGAAAAAATAGGTCAAATTGCAAAAAATATAGAAAAAGAAAATAATGCAATAAGAAATATGCAAACAAAAAATAAAAAGAAGAAAAGTAGCAAAAAAACAAAAAAGAGAAGAGTCTTATCAGCAGAAGAACAAGAAAAAATAAAGAAAAGAAGACAGAGAAAAATAAAAATAGCAAAATACTCTTTTTTGACATTATGCGTTTTGGCAGCAATTATAGGAACAATGACTTCTCCACTATTTAATATAAAGAAAATAACTGTTAGTGGAAATGAAAAAATAACAGAGAATGAAGTAATTAGTTTGTCAGGAATTACTTTAAACGAAAACATATTTAAGACAATAATTAGCAAATCTGAAGACAAAATATTAGAAAATCCTTACATAAAAAGTGTAAAAATAAAGAGGAAATTGCCTACAAATATAGAAATTATAATAGAAGAAAGAAAAACGAATTTTATGTTGGAATATGGAAGCGGATATGTATATATAAACAATCAGGGATACATATTAGAGGTCTCTTCAGAAAAATTAAATGTACCTATACTTCAAGGTGCAGAAACAGACGCAGAAAACTTTACACCAGGAAATAGGCTATGTACAGAAGATTTAAAGAAAATGGATACTGTTATTAAAATAATGGATGCTGCAAACAACAATGATATAGGAAGTTTAATAACTAGAATAGATATTCAAAATAGTGAAAATTATATGATACAATTTGAGGGTGAAGGAAAAGTTGCTTACTTAGGTAATGCAACAGATTTAAGCACAAAAATGTTAACAATAAAAGCAATATTAGAAAGAGAAACAGGTATAGAAGGTGAAATCTTTGTCGATATGGATTTAAAAACCAATAATCCAGTATTTAGACAAAGAGTATAACTAAAAAGGAGTGAGGACAAGTTGAAAAAAACTACAATATCAATAATCTTAGGAATAGTATGTTTAATGCTTACAGTATCAATAGTGGTACAAGTAAATACTATAAAATGGACAAACAGTACTGTTACTAAAAAGTTGGCAGAAGATGAGCTAAGAGATGAAGTCTTAAAATGGAAAGAAAAATATGATAACGCAACTCTAGAATTGGAAAATGCAGAAAAAGAATTATCTAGAGTAAGGGAAGACTCAACACAAAATAACGATGATGATAAAAATAAACAAGAAGAAATAACTTTAAACAATAATTTACTTGGACTTACAAATTTAGAGGGTAAAGGAATAGAATTGACTGTTGCAGATAACCCAGATGCTACATCAGAAAACATTGGTGTTTTAGATGATATATCAAAATATATAGTCCATTACAATGATATAATAGCATTAACAAATGAACTTAAAAATGCAGGAGCTGAGGCCATAAGTGTAAATGGACAAAGAATAGTTTCGTCAACAGCAATTACGTGCATAGGAAATGTAATAAAGATTAATGATGAAAAGGTAAGTTCTCCATTTGTAATAAAAGCTATAGGATTTCCAGAAAGCCTAAAAGGAGCTTTAACAAGAGGTGGCGGATATCTATCATATATGAAATTAGATGGAATCCAAGTTTCAATAAGGCAACAAGATAATATACAAATACCAAAATATACAGGAGTTATATCATCTAAATATATGAAATAGAGGTGAAAGCATTGAAAAAGGAAAAAATATTTATGAGTATAATTATAGGAGTTGCATGTGCAATCCTTATGACTGTTATGTTTGCACAATTCAAAACTATTGAGGAAACGGATATAACAGGAATAGAAACTGCAAGAGAAGAAGAGCTAAGGACAATGATATCAAGTTGGAAGAGCAAATATGAAGAAACATCTGAAAAATTAGAGGAAACTAATAAAAAAATAAATGAATACCAAGAAAAAGTGTCATCAAATCAAGAAAGCTCTGAACTATTAGAACAAGAACTTTTACAAACTAACAAATTAGTAGGAAAAACAGAAGTTACAGGAGAAGGAATAATAATAACATTAAGCGATAATAATGAAACAACAATATTAGATACGGATTTACTAAAGCTAATAAATGAATTAAGGCTAGCAGGAGCAGAAGCAATATCAATAAACGATGTTAGAGTTGTTGGAATGACTGATATTGTAGAAGTAAATGATACAATTTTAGTAAATGAAGAAAGAGTAGTATCACCATATGTAGTAAAAGCAATAGGAAATCAAACATATCTATCTAGTGCATTAAGTCTAAAAAACAGTGGCTTTATAGATATGTATACAAGCTCAGGGAAAACAGTAAAAATGACAATAGAAAAAAATATAAAAATACCAGCGTATAGAAGTCAAAATAATTTAATGCAATTTAGATATGCAAAGGAGGCAGAGTAAAGATGATTTTTGTAGCAATTATAATAGGATGCTTAATAGGAGCTTTAATAGGAGCAAACATACCAACAATACCATATACATATTCAGGCTATCTAGCAATAGCAATAATAGCAGCTCTAGATTCTGTATTTGGAGCAATAACGTCTACTCTAAAAAGAAATTTTGACATAAAAATATTTATATCAGGATTTTTTGTAAATGCAATATTAGCAATGGCGCTTACATATTTAGGAGAAAAATTAAATGTGGATATATACCTAGCAGCAGTTATAGTATTTGTTGGAAGAATGTTCAACAATTTAGGTACAATTCGTAGATACTACGTAGAGAAATTAGCAAGTAGAAAAATAATAGCAAAGGCAGAAGCCACAATAAAACAAGCTAATGAAGAAAATAAATAATTATAATAATAAATGAAATATAATAGAAAAAATGTCAAAAAAACAATAGAAAAAGTTATATAATTTTACATAAAAACACAAAATAAAACATTATTACAAAAAGGTTACAAAAATATTACAAAAATATAACGATTTCTATTGACTTTTTTTGTAAAATATAATATTCTATGGAAGAAATAAAACAAGAAAAAATTGGAGGAGTTACTTTGGCTATAGGAGATATTATTGTAGGTATTGACATAGGAACTTCTAAAGTAAGTTTAGTAGTAGGAGAAGTCAATAATTTTAATCAGATTGAAGTTATTTGCAATACTAGTCACAAATGTAACGGAATAAAGAAAACAAAGATAATAGATGAAGATGAAATTGCCCTAGCAATTTCAAAGGTCGTAGAAGAAACTGAAAATGAAACAGAGCTTAAAATTAATTCATCATATGTTACAATTCCAGGTAGATATGTTACAATTGTGCAAAATAGTATAGCAAAAGAAGCAAAAGATAAATATGCAGGAATATCTGTAAAAGATGTATCTTCTGGAATTATGCAAGTTAGGGATGTAGAAGTACCAGACGGCAAAGTTATGATAGATATAATAACAGATAAGTTCATACTAGAAGATGGAAAAGTAGTTACAGATCCAGTCGGAAATTTAAGTTCATATTTTACATTAACTGCACAAGTTATACTAGCAGATAAAGACTATATAAAACAACTATCAAATATATTTAGAAAAGCAGGACTAGAAATTGATGGATTTGTACCCGTAACATTAGCGGAAAGAAACTTAATGTTAGATAATAATGAGCTAAATGATAATGTAATGCTATTAGATATAGGTGCCGGAAATACAGATATAGGAGTATTTGAATCAAATGGATTTATATACACTAATACAATTCCTTTAGGAGGGGAGAGTATAACATCAGATATTGCTCTAGTATTAAATATATCAGAGGAAGAAGCAGATAGACTAAAAAGACAATATGGTTTAGCAATGAAATCATATATAGACAATGATAATGAAATAATACTAAATACATATAGAGGAGATAGCAAAGCGAAAGTAATAAAAAGCTCAGAACTTATAGAAGTTATAGAAGCAAGAATAGAAGAAATATTTGCATTAGTAAATAAAGATATAGCATCTCAGGGAATAAAGCAAAGAATAAATAATGTAATAATTACAGGACAAGGAATAACTAATATAAATAAAAGTGATGTAGCAGGAAAAGTTATACTAAATATACCTGTAAAGATAGCAACAGGAAGACTAATAAGTACTGTAAGACCTGAATATAGAACGGCATATTCATTGGTTAGATATATAGCAGCAAGACCATTTGCAAAATCAGTATCAAGTAGCATAGATTCTAATACAAAAGAAAGTATGTTAAAAACGATAATAGAAAAAATAAAAGAATTTTTCTATTCGTAAAATGAGATTTCAATATTAAAATCAAAAGATATAAAACAAAGATGTAAAGAACAAAAGGATTGTTCAAAATAAGGAGGAAATTATAATGTATATGGATGGAGTAGATGAAAACGCAATGTTAGACGGAACTGCTACAATAAAAGTAATAGGTGTAGGTGGAGCAGGAAACAATGCTGTAAACAGAATGGTAGACTCTGGAATAAAAGGAGTAGATTTTATAGCAGTAAATACAGATAGACAAGCACTATTATTATCAAAAGCAGCAACTAAAATTCAAATAGGAGAAAAAATAACAAGAGGATTAGGAGCAGGAGCAAATCCTGACATTGGAGCACAAGCAGCAGAAGAAAGCAAATCAGAAATTCAAGAAGTACTTCGCGGAGCTGATATGGTATTTGTTACAGCCGGAATGGGTGGAGGAACAGGTACTGGAGCTGCACCAATCGTAGCAGCATGTGCTAAAGAAATGGGAATATTAACAATAGGCGTTGTTACAAAACCATTTACATTTGAAGGTAAAAAGAGATTATCACAAGCTGATCGTGGTGTTGAAAGCTTAAAAGGTAAAGTAGATACTTTAGTAGTTATACCAAACGATAAACTATTACAAATAATAGATAGAAAAACATCTATAGTAGAAGCTTTTAAAATGGCAGATGATGTATTAAGACAAGGTGTACAAGGTATATCAGATTTAATTGCTGTTCCAGGATTAGTAAACTTAGACTTTGCAGACGTAAAAACAATAATGTTAAATACAGGTATAGCTCATATGGGTATTGGTAGAGCATCTGGCGAAAATAGAGCAGAAGATGCAGCAAAACAAGCTGTACAAAATCCATTATTAGAAAGCTCAATAGAAGGAGCAAGAGGAGTTATCATTAATATTACTGGTGGTAGAAACTTAGGATTACACGAAGTAAACACAGCAGCAGAATTAGTACAAAGAAGTGTAGATCCAGAAGCTAATATTATCTTTGGTGCAGTAATAGATGAAAGCTTAGATGAAGATATAGTTATAACAGTTATAGCTACAGGTTTTGAAAAAGGAACAGGAACAGTAACAGCTGCAAATGTGAACAGCATAGTTGATAGAGCTTGGGGAGAAAAAATAAATTCAATACCAGCTCCAGTTGATAATGCAAATTCAGCAAATGACTTAGACATTCCTTCTTTCTTAAGAAACAAAAACAAAGGGATAAAATAGTAAATTGTCATTAGTAAAAATAAAAAATAATATTAAACAAAAATATAAAAGAAATAATCTAAATTTGTAGATTATTTCTTTTTTTCGCGCCTAAGAAATGACAGAAATTTTAAACAAAAGGTAGTAATATATAGTAAAGGTCGCAAGAAGGAGTTATCTATGACAATTTATATAGATGTTGTATTAATAGAAAACTTATGCATGAATTATATTATTCTATTTTCTACAAGTTATATATTAAAGATTAAAAGAAACCATTTTAGGTTAATAATATCGGCATTACTAGGAGGAGTATATTCAATACTTGCATATATGCAAATAGTAGAAATATATTCAAATTTTTTTATAAAAATTATACTTTCAATAGCAATGGTATACATAGCGTACAATGCTAAAAATATAAAATTACTAATGAAACAAATAGTAATATTTTATTTAACTTCCTTTGTATTTGGTGGATGTGCATTTGCACTTTTGTATTTTGTAAAACCGCAAGAAATATTGATGAAAAATGGAATGTACATAGGAACGTATCCGTTAAAAATAGCATTACTAGGAGGAATAGTAGGATTTGCAATAACAGTAGTAGCATTCAAAGTTGTAAAATATAGAATGACTAAAAAAGATATGTTTTGTGAGATTACAATATATATGAAAGAAAAAAGCGTAAAAGCAAAAGCAATGATAGATACGGGTAATATGCTAAAGGACCCAATAAGTAGAATGCCTGTAATTGTAGTAGAAAAAGATATTTTATATGAAATCATACCATATAAAATATTAAATAATTTAGACAAAATAATAGGGGGTGAGATAGCTAGTGAAATTTATGATAAAGAAATTGTAGAGTATATATCAAAATTTAAAGTAATTCCTTTTACTTCTTTGGGAAAACAAAACGGATTACTATTGGGAATAAAAGCAAGTAAAGTGAAAATAGAATTAGATTCAAATGAAGAAGAATTAGAAAATGTAATAATAGGAATATACGATAAAAAATTGAGCAAAAAAAATAACTATAATGCTCTACTAGGACTAGATATATTAGAGGGGGAAAATGAAAAATCTCTTGCTAAAATTTAATAACAACAAGATTTAAAAATTAAGAAAGGATGAGAAAGATGAATATATTACAAGTACTAGTAAATAGTATTAATACAATTTATACTAAATTTTTAGACAATGAAGAAATAGAAAACTTACCAATTTATTACATAGGCGGAAGTAGTAATTTACCGCCACCATTAACATCTGAAGAAGAACAAAAATTATTAGATGAACTTTCAGAAGGAAAATTAGAAACAAGGCAAACACTAGTAGAAAGAAATTTAAGACTAGTTGTATATATAGCAAAAAAATTCGAAAATACAGGAGTAGGATTAGAAGATTTGATATCTATTGGAACAATTGGATTAATGAAAGGAGTAAATACATTTAATACAGATAAAAAAATAAAATTAGCAACATATGCTTCTAGATGTATAGAAAATGAAATATTAATGTACCTGAGAAGAAGCAATAGAATAAAAGGAGAAATTTCAATAGATGAACCATTAAATCAAGATGGAGATGGAAACGAACTACTGTTATCAGATATATTAGGAACCGATCCGGATATAACTTCTAGAAGAATAGAAGACGAAGTGGATAGGAAACTACTTAAAGCATCAATAGAAAAGTTGAGCCGCCGAGAAAAGAACATAATGGAATTAAGATTTGGATTTAATAGTGGAGATGAAAAAACACAAAAAGAGGTTGCAGATATGCTACGGAATATCACAAAGTTACATATCTAGATTAGAGAAAAAAATAATATCTAAAATGAAGAAAGATATAATGAGCAAAACGCGGATAATAATGCAAAAATGCTGGACAACAATAAAGGAAAATGATATAATCAAAGCAACAATTAGGCAGGATGACTCTATTTTAACTAAAAGGAGGTTGCTGTATGAGAAAGCGGAGTTTTGAACAATTAAAAAAGAGCATGCTCTACAATGAGTTTAACAATTTTTGCAAAAAAATGACAGAAGAATATGCTAACTCAGAAGCTCAGTTTGCTCGGACGTATTATACCACAAAGTATAATATAAGCATATCATGCTATTACAAAATAATAGAATATGCAATAGTTACTAATCTAGTTAATGACGCAGTTGTTTCAAAAGCTATGAACAAAGCAGTAGCAAATCAAAAACTACACAATCAAAATGCAGGATGTAGTAGTAAAGTTAAATATTCAAAAATGTACTCACAAAGATGCGAATATATAGCTATTTCGTATACCAACGATGAAATAAGAAAGATGGCTACAGATTTTGCTGATAATCCGGACATATCGAAAGAGAATTTAGCAGCATCATATGGAATATCGAGAAAGGTTTTTGAATTAGTTTTAATAATGGCAATCGAAGACAATATAGTAGAAGATACTACTGTAACTGCAATGGAAAAAAGAAGTGTAGAAAATGCTGCACCTGAAAAAGCAAAAAGAACTCAAGATTACTTTACAGCATTAAAAAGAAAAAGAGAGGCTAACAAAGAAAAGATAACAATATAATGATAAAGGAGGGTACTTTTAATAAAGGAGCCCTCTTAACTTTTTCTGTATATAAAAAAGTAGCATAAAAAAACCAAATTTGGAAATACTTAAAATAATTAAGAACCAAAGGAGGTTTTTTCTTTGATAAAAAAAGTAGAGATATGTGGGGTGGACACATCTAAACTACCAGTATTATCAATGGAAGAAAAAAATGAACTATTAAAAGAAATAAAAGAAGGAAATGAACAGGCAAGAGATAAATTTGTAAATGGTAATTTAAGATTAGTATTGAGTGTGATAAAAAGATTCTACGGAAGAGGAGAAAATGCAGATGATTTATTTCAGGTTGGATGCATAGGATTAATAAAAGCAATGGATAATTTTGATTTGTCACAAAACGTACAGTTTTCAACTTATGCAGTGCCAATGATAATAGGAGAAATAAGAAGATACCTAAGAGATAATAATCCGATACGAGTAAGCAGATCTGTTAGAGACTTAGCGTATAAAGCATTAAGCTTTAAAGAAAAAATGATAAAAGAAAATATGAAAGAGCCAACTATAGAAGAAATCGCTAAAGAACTAGAAGTAGATAAAGAAGAAATTGTATTTTGCCTAGATGCAATACAAGAACCAATATCACTACAAGAACCTGTCTATGGAGATGGAACAGAAAAATTATTTGTATTAGACCAAGTAAGTGATTCAAAAAACACGGATGAAACATGGGCTGAGAATATAACAATATTAGAAGCAATGAAAAAACTAAATGAAAAAGAAAAAATGATAGTAAATAAACGATTTTTTGAAGGAAGGACACAAATAGAAGTTGCAAGTGAGATAGGAATATCACAAGCACAAGTATCAAGACTTGAAAAAAGCGCAATAGAACATATAAAAAGAATATATAAATAAACTATTGAAGACAGAAAGTTTTTTGTTTAGCAAATTTAAAATGATAGAGTTAAACTAAAACAATCTGTCCTCAATAGTTTTTTTATGAAAGTTAAATAATAGCTATAAAATAGAAAACAGGTAATTTTTTTCTTCTTATATAATATAATAAAACAGAGGAGAAAAAAACATATGGGACAAAAAGGATTAGATTTTAAACATAAAGAAGTAATTAATATAAAGGATGGAAAAAGACTTCGGATATGTTCAGGATGTTTGCGCAGATTTGGAAAATGGAAATATAACATCTATAATAGTGCCAGGAAGCAATAAAATCTTAGGGATATTTTCAAATGCAAATGATATAGTTATACCATGGCAAAACATAAAGTGTATTGGAGAAGATATTATATTAGTAGAAATATAAAAAACAATGTCTATCAGTGCAAAAAAATAAAAAAATAATATAAAAAAGGCTTGCATTTAATTATAAAATATGATAAGATAAAAAAGTACCTGAGAGAAATGAAAATTAAATAAAAAACAAAACAAAAAAATCGACAAAATATTTAAAAAAACTATTGACATTATTATTTCCGTATGGTATTATAAATAAGTACTTAGGAAACAGATAAAAAACTATAGATAAATTAGTAAAAAACACAGACAAAATTACACGAAAACATAGCTTACTAGTTTATTATTTTGCACTAAAATATCACTTAAAAAACTTTTAAAAGTTTTTTAAAAAAAGTATTGACAAACTGTTTTAAAAGTAGTAAAATACAATTCGTTACACAAAAGCGTAACGAAAAAGTACATTGAAAAGTAAACAATAAACAAACCTTTGAAGAAACCAAGCGGTAGTAAATAAGTACTACCAAAATTCAAAAAAACAAAACCAAAATTTATTTAAGAGCTAAAACTCAAAAAAAGATTTATACGTAGATTATTAAAACTGATAATCGAAAATATAAATACCATTAACAAGAGAGTTTGATCCTGGCTCAGGATAAACGCTGGCGGCGCACATAAGACATGCAAGTCGAACGGAAGTCGTCGTAATGATTTAGACATGGACAGAGAACTTGTTCGAAGAAAGTGAAAGATGACTTACAACAATGGCTTTAGTGGCGGACTGGTGAGTAACGCGTGAGCAACCTACCTATTAGAGGGGAATAACAGTGAGAAATCATTGCTAATACCGCATATGCCATAGGTACCACATGGTACTAGTGGGAAAGGAGCAATCCACTAATAGATGGGCTCGCGTCTGATTAGATAGTTGGTGGGGTAACGGCCTACCAAGTCGACGATCAGTAGCCGGACTGAGAGGTTGAACGGCCACATTGGGACTGAGATACG
>ERZ827452.723-NODE-723-length-41398-cov-11.424570_pt1 | contig 41398 bp, 47 predicted proteins | sample MGYA00519866_ERZ827452 | MGnify/ENA primary metagenome ERZ827452 (study PRJEB31778, sample SAMEA3449307) | human gut metagenome | biome: human gut; feature: human-associated habitat; material: faeces | place: United Kingdom | collected 2010/2012 ... | reverse complement strand
CTTGCTTCGGTCAGGCTTTCCTTGAGCTTCACCCAACAAAGTATGCTGAAGAGCTCGTTAAGAAGATGGAAAAGAGCGGTGCTAAGGCTTACCTCGTAAACACAGGTTGGAACGGCACAGGCAAGCGTATCTCTATTAAGGATACAAGAGGTATCATCGACGCTATTCTCGACGGTTCTATCACAAAGGCTCCTACAAAGACAATCCCTCACTTCAACTTTGAAGTTCCTACAGAGCTTCCGGGTGTTGATCCTGCAATTCTCGACCCACGCGACACATATACAAATGTTGCTGATTGGGAAGCAAAGGCACAGGATCTTGCAGCTCGTTTTGTTAAGAACTTTGCTAAGTACGAAGGCAACGAGGCAGGTAAGGCTCTCGTAGAGGCAGGCCCTAAGGCTTAATCTTTGTATTAATTTTAGTACAAGCTAACTAAATAAATTTAAGGGTGCTTTCCATATGGACAGCACCCTTTTTGTTAATAATTATTACACTAAATTTTTGTCAATAAATTCTATGTATGACTTGCGATTATATATGCTGTTATGATTATTTTTGTACCACTCATATTCTTCTTTTAAACCTTTCTCAAGCGGAACTGTTGTTGGCATAAGCTCATTTTGCCTGCTGACATCAAGAATATATTCGTAGTCATAAAAGCAAAAATAATCTCGTTGCAGAATAGATTTATCAACTTCTATAAATTCCGGTACTTTGCCCACAGCTTTGTAGCAAAGCTCAACCCATTCTTTTATAGTTACGGCATTTTTGTTGCCTACATTGTAAATGTGATTTTTCGGCTGTTTTTCAATAATTATTTCAATAAATCTGCATAAATCCGATACATTAAAAAACTGCAACTTCATATCACCTTTTTGCGGAATATAAAATTTTCTGTCTAATTCTGCACAATCAAAAGGAAAAGCCTCACGATAAAGGTTTTCGTACATTCCATAAAAATATGGCGGTCTTAATATATAAGCATCGGGGCAATGATTGATTAAATATTGTTCAGCCATCAGCTTATTTATACCATAGTCGCCCCAAACAGAATTTTGACCACAAGCTTGTTCTTCATTAAATGGTTGAATATTTGTTTCAGGATATACCGCACTTGAGCTTATAAAAATATAGTTATCAAAAATAACTCCTGAATTTAATATGCTTTTTATATGTTCTTGATTATAAGCGGTTACATCAATAATTAAATCAAAATGTTCATTTTTTAACAAATTGCTCGGATTCATTCTGTCACTTTCAATCAAATGAACACCGAGAACCTGTTCCCTGCTGTTTCTGTTAATAACATACACTTCATTATTTCTTTTGAGAAAATATTCCGCAGTAAATTTACTAACAAATGTTGTTCCGCCGGAAACAAGAATTTTCATAGTAACAACTCCCTTTTGAATATTATAAAATGCATAACACACCTTACACTTTTAATTATACTTTACACGCAAATTTTTTGTCAACTGAAAACTTGAAAAATGCAATTACCTCAATTATAATAATTACATAACATTATAATTGAGGTAATTATGAAAACTAAAAAACGAAAAAACACAAAAATTACAGTACCTACCGCACTTGCTTTGATATGCTGTTTTGCGGTGATTTTAATTATAAACAATCAGCCGACAGAAAATACTGCAAAAGACGAAATTATCTCTATTAAAGATATTCCCGATTATTCAGGCTCTGCTTTTATAGAAATAAACGGCAACGAACCGTATTTCAGTGATGACGATTACACAACATCATCATTTGAATACTATGCGGATTTAGACGAATTAGGAAGATGCGGCACAGCCTATGCCTGCGTTGGTACAGATATAATGCCGACAGAAGAGAGAGGTCAGATAGGCAGAATTAAACCGTCAGGCTGGCAAACAGTAAAATATGACTTTATTGACGGAAAATATCTGTACAATCGCTGTCACCTTATCGCCTATCGGCTTACGGGCGAAAATGCAAATGAAAAGAATTTGATAACAGGAACAAGATACCTAAATGTAACGGGTATGCTGCCCTTTGAAAATATGGTTGCAAATTATGTAAAAACAACCGGTAATCACGCACTTTACCGTGTAACTCCTGTTTTTGAAAATGACGACCTTGTTGCCAAAGGAGTATTAATTGAGGCAAAATCCGTTGAAGATAAAGGCGAGGGTGTAACATTGTGCGTATACTGCTACAATGTTCAGCCAAATGTAACTATCGACTATAAGACAGGTAAAAGTGAATATAACGAAAATGTATACTAAACAAATTCCCGCAATGCATTAATCTGCATTACGGGAATTTTTCGTATTACGATCTTTTACATAATTATATAGCTGTCAAAATATTTTTCTTGAAATTTAATCTGCCGCATAATTTTTTCTTTAGTAAAAGAAATGTTTTCATGTGTAACAATCCATTTTTCTTCTATATCATCATTACGATGAACAATCACAATTACTTTTCCTTTAAAAGATTTAAGCGGATAATTCAAGCCTAAAATATAAGAGTTCTGCTCCTCACCATCCGGTGCAATTACACCAAGTACATAACCGTAATTAACAGAACAGTGAATATCTTTACATATTTTGCTTTTTAAAAATATTTATCTTCTTTTATATATGACAATTTCAGGATTTGAACAATTTTCACCGTACTCGCTTACAAGAATAAAATCCAATCCGGCAACCAAACCAAAACATCTTGTAATAGAGCCGTCATTAAATTCACATTCAACTTGATTACACAAGTATATACTGTTATCATCAAGCAATTTTAAATTTTTACCGTTCGGCATACGATAAGACAAATTTACATATACCCCATTCATTGCATATAACTCATTTATAGCAGGCATTCCCGGAATATTAAGAGAATTAAACTCGTCAATCAACTGATTTTTCAGCACAATATAGTTGTTCATTCCTCCCATATCAATACATTGATAAATAAAACATTGCTTTCCAAAAGGACAACCTTTAGTTTCATTGCAGCCTTTGCAATTTCTGCTTTTTCCATAGCCACAGTTATCACAATCCGCCCCACAAAATGATTTCATATTTATCCTCCAATTATTTTGAAAATTTGGATAATTATTATAATGCAATATAACATTAATGTCAACAGTTTAAAAAATATAAATATTTATATCAAATTTATCTAAAACATTTATATAAAACTTAATAATCAATTATTTGTTTGTTTTTTTGGAAGTGTTACAAGCATTACTGTTCCATTTTCGTCGCTTTTTTCAGCTTTTACCGTACCGTTGTGCAAAAGTACAATTTCCCATACAAGTGATAGTCCAAGACCTACACCGCCGTATGCTCTGCTACGAGATTTATCAACACGGAAAAATGGTTGAAAGATACTTTCTCTGTACTGCTCGGGTATACCATAACCGTTATCTTTAACTCGTATATAAAGCTGATTATTCTTTTCGTCAACAGTTATAATTACAGAAGCATTTTCTCTGTTGTAGCGTATTGCGTTTTCAGTTAAATTAAATAATAAACGATAAATTAAGGTGTCACTGCCTATCATCATACCATTGCCGTTGTATTCAAGGCGAATATTCTTTTTTTCTGCAAGGGGAGCAAGGTCGGTAAATATTTCTTCAATCATAGGGGCAATTTCTATTGTATCTTTGCACTCAACTGTACGAAGCTCACTCATTTCAAGCAAAGTTTTTGTCATTTGTGACATTCTTTCGTTTTGCTCTTGCAGCAGTGCAAGAAATTCTGCTGTATCGTTGCTCATATTTGGGTGCTCAACAGAAAAAAGTTCAATTTGTGCTTGAATTAAGGCAAGTGGTGTTCTTAACTCGTGCGCTGCATTTCCTGTGAATTGCCGTTGAGCAGCAAAACCGTTGTCGAGTCGGTCAAGCATATTGTTAAATGATTGACAAAACTGTTTAAATTCCGGCAAAACATCGTCGCTTATTTTCATATCTGCCAAATTGTTGGGCTGTACATTCTCTACTTGAGAGGCAAAACTTTTTAGCGGCTTTAAAGCACGACCACTGACAAAATATGCAAGTATACCACCAAGTACGCTTACGGCAATTGTTATGTACCAATTAGTAGTATTGAATGAATCTTGTGCACCACTGATAATAATGGTAAGCTCACTGTCGGGATTTTCATTTTCCGGATTAAATGAACTCGGTTTTCCTTTATCAATTTCACTATATGCTGATATTCCGTTGCCTATTGAATCCATATATCGTTTGCCTGAATAACCGATTAAACAATTCATTAGCACACAAGTTATGCAAATTAAAACCGTGGTCATTAAGGTTATTCGCCATTGTAAAGAAAGTTTTTTCATTTTTTCTCCTCCATTACATAGCCCTCGCCTATACGGTTGTGAATAGGGTCATAGTCTAATGCATTACGAAGCTTTTTCCTTAATGATGAAATGTGCACTCTTATTGAGTTGCTGAAATTGTCAACACTGCTGTCCCATACGTGTTCAATCAACTCCTCTTGACTTACAGGTCTGCCTTGATTTAACATTAGATATTCAAGTATTCCTGTTTCCTTGCGAGTTAAAGATAATTCTTCATCATTTACATCTGCTTTGCGTGTTTTTGTGTTAAATGAAAGATTTGAACATTTTAAAACAATATCGTTTTGAGTGAACTTTCTAAGGGTAAGGTTTCGTATTCTTGCCGAAAGCTCATCTAAGTGAAATGGTTTTGTTAAATAATCATTTGCACCTTCATCTAATCCTAAAACCTTGTCTGCAACCTCACAACGAGCCGATAAAATTAAAACCTTTGTGTCAATGTCTGTTTGCCTCAGAGTTTTCAATACTGTCATTCCGTCAACATTAGGTAGGTTTAAATCGAGCACAACAAGGTCGAAACTTTCAACACTAAGCATATCTAATGCCTTTTGACCGTCATAGCAATAATCAACACTGTAAGCAAGATGCTTAAGACTTCTTACGATTGTGTCACAAAGAGCAACCTCGTCTTCAACAACTAAAATATGCATAAATATCTCCTAACACTTGTATTATTGGTAAAATATCTTTATTATAGATTATAACACATTATAACACAAAAAAATAAAATCTTTGTTAAATTTCTTTCTTAACAAGGATTTTATATCGTTCGTGATATAATAAGGCTAAAGATGAAGGGAGTGGTTAAATTGTTCAAAGTAAAAAAAGCAATATTTCAAATCGGTTTCCTTGTTGCTGGAGTGGTTATGCTGTGCTATGGAGCAATGCGTGGTGAGGCAGACACCGTGCTTAGCAAAGCAATAAGATTATGCTTGGAGTGTATTGGAATTGGATAAAAGAAAAAAGAATCTTTCAAAGCTTTTAAGCCGTTTTCGTACTTTTATTCAGGCAGGTGCAACGCTTTTGACAAATATTCATTTACCTAATTTTTTTAAAGGCGGAATATATCAGGGCAATGGCAAGGCTGTGTGCGTACCGGGGCTAAATTGCTACTCTTGTCCTGCTGCGTCAGGTGCGTGTCCAATCGGCTCGTTTCAGGCTGTTGTAGGCTCATCAAAATTTAAGTTTTCCTATTATGTAACAGGATTTTTAATTTTGCTTGGCGTGTTGCTTGGTCGATTTATTTGTGGCTTTTTGTGTCCGTTTGGTTGGCTTCAAGATTTGCTTAATAAAATACCGTGTAAAAAGCTTTCAACAAAAAAACTAAAGCCTTTAACATATTTAAAATATATCATCTTGCTGGTGACGGTTATATTGCTACCTGTACTTGTGGTTAATGATGTTGGAATGGGCGACCCGTTCTTTTGTAAATATATATGCCCACAGGGTGTGCTTGAGGGTGCAATTCCATTGTCTGCCATTGATGAGGGTATACGCTCGGCTTTAGGAAATAAATTTATTCAAAAGCTTATTATTTTGATTATTGTAGTTGTACTGAGTGTGGTTTTCTATCGTCCGTTTTGCAAGTGGATTTGTCCACTCGGTGCTTTTTATGCATTGATGAACAAGGTGTCGTTGCTTGGAATAAAGGTTGATAAGCATAAATGCGTGTCTTGTGGCAAATGTGCAAGAGCGTGTAAAATGGATGTTGATGTAGTAAAAACACCAAACAGCACTGAGTGTATTCGTTGTGGTAAGTGTATAACTGCTTGTCCTACTGATGCAATAAGCTTTCACTACGGATTTGGTATGCCTGATAAAAATCTTTGCAACACTGTAAAAGAAAATAATAAAACAGATATTAAAACAAATAACAACAAAGATATAACAACGGAGGAATAATAATTATGAAAAAATCAAAAATATTAACTATACTTATGGTTTTAGTGCTTATGTTTAGCCTTGTTGCTTGTTCAACAACTAAAAATAACGACAAATCTCAGTCAAATAATACTGCTGATATTTCAAATTTAATGGAAAGTGAACCAAGCAATTTAGATGACGCAACTGCACTTTATCAAAAGCTTATGCAAAAAGAAAATGAAATTTTTACAAGTAATTCACAGCTTTGGGAAAAAGTGTTTATGTCAGCAAATAAGGACACTCCTATGATTGAAGACGGAACAAATTATGGCGACTTTTTGCTCAATACTATTGAAAACGGTAAAGATAAGTTTACTGCAGATGAGTTGAAAATTCTTAAAGACGGTGCAAATCAAATTAAAGAAATTGAGGGTAAACTCACAATTTTAGAACAAAAATATCCGGGCTGTGGCAGTAAGCCGAGCGAGGGTGACAGTATTGACGCTGAAAGTGCAGGTATGGTAAGTGACAATAGCGAACTTACTAAGTTTCCAAGCTTTAAGGGTAAGGACCTTGACGGAAATGATGTTAACAGTGATGACATCTTCTCATCTAACAATGTAACTGTTATTAACTTTTGGTTTACTACTTGTAATCCTTGTGTAGGTGAACTTGGCGATTTGGAAAAGCTTAATAAAGAACTTGCAGAAAAAGGTGGTACCGTTATAGGTATTAACTCATTTACTCTTGACGGTGACAAGACTGCTATATCTGAGGCTAAGGATGTTTTGACTAAAAAGGGTATTACCTACAAAAATATTTGGTTTGATTCAAACAGTGAGGCCGGTAAATTTGCTTCAGGTCTTTATTCATATCCAACAACATATGTAGTTGATAAAAACGGAAATATTGTAGGTCAACCAATTGTTGGTGCAATAACTTCATCATCACAAGCACAGCAACTTAATAAACTTATTGATGAAGCAATTGAAAACAGTAAAAAATAAAGATTTTAAATATCTCTCTAAATCTTATTAAAACCATATAAAGAAATAAATCCCAAGGCACATTTAATCGTGTGTTTTGGGGTTTATTTGTTTATATTGGTTCATCACGATTTTTTGCTACAAGAAGCCCTTGATCCAGTTTGCTGCTCGGTATGTTATCCGTGTTCCGGGATATTTGAAAGGTATTTCTTCTGTAAATGTTTCGTGGCAACAGTTGCATTGATATCTATGGATAAAGAAGTTCCATATGTGTGTTGTACCTCTCTGTATTGGAATATCTTTGAGTTTGACTTGTCCGTTTTCATAAATATATACACTGCCTCCGCAATAAGGGCACCGAACTGTCTGCGTTGACCTTACGCTCTCCAAAAACAGTACGCTTTTATCTTTATTAGTGCTGATTCCTATATGTGTTCCTTTAAATCCTTGACTTTCAAATTCAACTTTGATTTCATCTAAATAGAGCATAGGTTTCTCTCCTCCGTTGTTTGTCTTGTCAACTACAATTCTGGAGCTTCCTATGCTCTTTTTCAATATTTATTTTTGATTATCCCACATTTTTCCGTGATGAGGGTAAATATTAAGCTTTTTTGTTTTATGTTGCTTGACATATACTAAACATATATGATATACTGATTGCACATTACATAAGTAAGGAGTGCATTTTAATGGCAATCGGAGAAAGAATAAGATTCTTTCGTAATCTTTGCGGAATGACACAAAAATATTTAGGACAGGTGGTCGGCTTCCCTGAAAAGACTGCTGACATTCGTATGGCACAGTATGAATCCGGCTCAAGAACACCTAAATCTGATTTAACAAATAAATTTGCAGAGGTTTTCGATATATCTCCGCAAGCTCTCTCTGTTCCCGACATTGACAGCTACATAGGGTTAATGCACACCTTGTTTACATTAGAGGACAGATATGGATTGACAATAGTAAAGACTGAAAACGGTATTTCAATGTATGCAGACCCTCGCAAGGGGACGGACGCAGCTGAGCTTTCGAAAATGCTTAATGCGTGGGCTGAACAATCCGAGAAATATCATAGTGGCGATATTAACCGTGACGAATATGATAAGTGGCGCTACAATTATCCGAAATATGATGAAACTTCTGGCTTTGTAAAAGTGCCGTCACAGAATTTCAGCGATGCTATGGTTGAGTCTTTCAAAGACAGACTGAAAGATATGTGAGGTAAGATAATGGATTGGAAAAGAAACTTTTTAGAATCTTCTTTATTGCGCTGGTCAACAAATAAGAACAACCCAAATGAGGTGCAAGCAAAATGCGTTGATTTGGCATATAAGGACATGATGACAGCTGGACGCTACTATAGTGCCTTATTTTTGCATACGCGAGAGAAAATATGTCGTGATACAAATGAAGCAATAAAACAATGTGATTATGTCTTTTCAAGAGACTTGATACAAAAGACCTCATTACTATTTTGCAAAGATATAAAAGATATAATTGGAAGCGGAAACAAATATGTAACAGGGTATGGTCTTGCCCAGAAGTTAATAAATATGACATTCAAATATCTATATGTTTTTAGTGATTTGATATTTGTAGACAAAGCTATTCCTGATTTTTCATCGTGTGATTGCCCTCTTGACAGTATTATTATTAAAAAAGCGCATATTAAGGATTGCGTTTGGAGCAAGCTTACTGAGCAACAATATCTGGAATGTCAAGCAAAAATAACAGAACTACTAAATGCAAATTCTTTAGATTTAGAGTTATCAAAGCTTGGCAATCTAGCTTATGACTTTATTAATTGGTAATCGGCAATAATACACGATAAAACAAAAAGAGCTAACTGACTTCTCAAAAAGTCAGTTAGCTCTTTACTTTTACAATAATTCAAATTATGTTGCCATTTTGTTTCCACAGAGGGCTTTCAAACGGCGAAAAGCCTTTATTTACGGGCTTTTTCACGGGTGCGAAATTACTCCCACTCGCTCCCTGTAAATCAATCTTAAACGCATTCGTTTATGTAATTTATCAGAGAATATTTATATTACTTGAATTATCGGTAAAGCATACGCTATCCGATTTTTTGTTGCCATTTCGTTGCCACAGTAAAGGCGAATCAAAGTCTCGTAACCTTGGTAAAGAGTTCTTTTAATGCCCAGTCAGAAATATCTATCAGAGGCTCAAACATAAAAGAATTTAAGTGTATGCTTTCAGGTGTGATAAGATTTACTTCCTCAATTATTGCTTTTTGCTCTGGCGTTAAGAATGGCTCTGCTTGTTTGTACCATTCCCTTGTCTGATTGCTACTTGCATCTACGCAGGTCTGTCCATTTGATGTAATTATACTCTGCATAAATTTTTCAGCTAAAAGTCGAATTGCGATAGCAGTAACCAACTTATTATCCAAAAGCACCTCGTTAGTATTATCAGCTACACAGGAGTTTGCAATCCTAATAATTGCCGAATAATAATTCTCATCAACTCCAGAAAAGGAAACTCCATCAAGGAAAGGATTGATGATGTTCCACAGTTCTTCAATACTTACAGATTGTGTATCAATCGGTGTTGTTTTTAGATGAAGAAAACAAGTCAACTTTGCATATTCATCATCTTTCCCACTATATTCACACAGATTTCTATAGAACGGTATGCTTGATATTAAGAGCTTTTTCTTGTCATCATCAGCAATATTGCCATCTTTAATGCCATCAATTACAACATTCTTAAAAAAATCTTTTTGATACTTAAATTCAGTGACTGAAACAACACCTTCCTCGTCTCGCTGTGCTATATAGCAATGTGTACGAGCAACGCCCAGTCTTGATTTTACAGTTCTATAAAAATCAAAATTATGGGTAAGAATCAGCAAATCGATACCAGGTGTATTGCCAAGGTCGTTAAGATACTCAATAATGGCGTACTTGTTCTTATAGTCGAACGAATCTGCTATATCATCTGCAATTACTAAAAACTGCCCACCGCCTGCACTCGCTTGTTGCCTGATTCTTTCAAGATCGAACAAAATATACAGTAGATAAAGTGCTCTTTTTTCGCCGGTACTCAACGATACCATCAAGTCATCTTTTTTCAGCGTAGCACTCTGTTGGGTAGTAACCCCTCGTGTGTATTTAAATGACAGATTAGGTGCTTCATCTTTCAATAAGAAATTGGCTTTGTTTTCGATCTGCACTTCAAAGGGGACACGGAATCGTCTATTAAACTCATTGACTACCGCTTGCCATCTTGCCGATTGTGCAGCAGCCTGTTCATACAACGCCCTAATTTGAATTGTGTATTGTGAAATTCTATCATAATAATCAGCAAACGGGGTATCAAGTTTAGAAAAGCAATCAAGCCATGTTTGGATCTTCAAAGAGTTAATATCTCCTAGTGCAGGAATTATTTCACGATGGGCGATGATAATATCACGAAGCCTAGAAACATTTTCATTAGCAGTAAGTAATTTTTTTAATTTTTGAAAAACCGTACTTAATTCAGGTGTGGCATAAATACGCTCTAATTGCTCATTTACAACAGCATTCCACTCATCAAGCGAATGAATAACTGTAACACCATCTTTTAAGCGAATAGTATGCTGTGCGTTGAAGAGATTATGTTTTGCCAATTCCTTTCCGAGCGTTTCTGCGTTTCTATCGGTAAACCCATCGCTCAAGATCGGGTTGTTTTCCAATAGAGTGTTAAGATTTTCAATATATTCCTCTATCGAATTGACAAACTCTCTCTTGCTATATACCGCCAATACTTTATCGTTAAATAACTCCGAATAAGTGCAGTCATTCAAAAAATCCAATACCTGGCGATTATCAATTAGCTCATGTATTTTTTCAAAAATATCCGTCCAATCGGAAGTGCTACCCAACCCTAAATCAGCAATTATTTTTCCTTTAATTTGAGGCTTTGTTAACCCAGTAAGCATCCTCAGTTTATCCTCAATTTGTCGAATTTCGCCACTAAACTGAGCCATAAGAACATTATATTCATTTCTTGTAGTTTCATCTGCTAACAAGGTACTTACAGTTTCTTTTGTAAATTCAAATGAATCGGTAAAGGTATTAACAACATATATTTTGTCTGTTGCCGTTGGGGCTGTAGCAGCATTAGCGGAACTAAAAACATACTGACTTGTATAATGTGTTACCGAGTAACTACTAACGACGTTTCGAAAAATACGGTCGCTTGTCACCGTGCCTTTTGAAATGTCATCAAATACCTTTGATAGCGAACTTTTCATAACACCATTAGGAGCATATATCATTGCTTTATTGCAACGAGAGAAATTGATATTAGGCAAATCAAATTGCTTCAATCCGTAACAGTTCTCGAAATGTCCATTTAACATAAAATATCTCCTTTGTTATCTATCAGTATACTTAATCTGTCAAAAAGAACATCTCTGTTCTTTATCTTCAATTCACATTCCCAAATACGAATAACTGTCCACCCGCGATTTTCAAACATTGCCGTTACTTCTTTATCGTGCTTAATATTTCGTTCTCGCTTTTTCTGCCAATATTCGGCATTATCAGAAGGACGAGTATTCCTACAATCGTGTCCGTGCCAAAAGCAACCGTCGACAAAAACAGCAATCTTCTTATCAAGAAAAACAAAATCAGGATGACCTTTTACAGGATAATTTCTTCGCCATCCTTTTATATTGTTTTCTTCAAATATCTGTATAAGCTTTAGTTCTGTAGATTTGTTATTTTTTGAGCGTACTTTGCTCATTACATCGGAACGCTTTCGACTATCGAATATATCTGCCATTATTATCACCTCATAGTGTGACATATTGTGTGTAGACTTATAGTGTTCATTTCTATTATAATATAAAATTAGGAGGATTGCAACTATGGATATTGTAAAAGTGTTTGGAACAAATTTAAAGAAATATCGTACTGAATTGGGGCTGTCTCAAGAAGCTTTTGCTGATAAATGCGGTATGCACCGCACCTATATAAGTGCAATAGAATGTTATCGTAGAAGCATTTCGCTTGAGAATATTCAGCGTATCGCTGATGCTCTTGGTATTGAGACATATAAATTATTTATCGAGAAGGATACTTGTAATGCAAATTAACACTTTTTTCGACTTCTGTTCTGGGATAGGTGGCGGAAGACTTGGTTTAGAACGTGCTGGATTAACGTGCGTAGGACATTCAGACACAAGCCGATTGTCTGACAGAACTTATCAGTTAATGCACGGTACTCAAGATAAGAACTTAGGAAATCTAAAAAAATTAACTAAAGAGAAACTTCCTGAATTTGATTTACTTATTGCGGGCTTTCCTTGTCAAACTTTTTCAGTTATCGGAAGACAAGAAGGATTTTCCGACGATAGAGGTCAAATTATTTTTCACTTATCAAGAATTATTAAAGAGACTTTACCAAAATGTTTCATATTGGAAAATGTAAAAGGTCTTGTGACTCACGATAAAGGACAAACCATAAAAATTATTTTAAATGATTTAAATGATTGTGGGTATACCGTGTCGTATAGGGTTTTAACAAGCCTCAATTATGGTGTTCCGCAAATGCGTCAAAGAGTTTATTTCATTGGATTTAGAAACGATATAGCTTCTGATTATACTTCTTTTGAATGGCCAAAAGAAGTACCAACACCGTCCTTAAACCCATATTTGATTGACAATGAACGTGCAGACGAGGAACGTTTAAATATATTAAAACACTACCTTAATAACCCTACAAATATGGGGAAATACTCTGTTGATGATATTTGCAAAATGGAAGGAAAAATCATTGATACAAGAATGAATGATTTACGAATATATGACGGTAAATGTCCTACGTTAAGGGCTCAACGTGACGGTATTTTATATGTAAAAAATGGGGAAATACATCAATTAACAGGATATGAAGCTTTGTTATTACAAGGTTTCCCTAAGGAATATGCCGATAAAGTAAAGTATGAAGTAAGCGATAGACATTTATTAATGCAAGCGGGAAACGCTATGACTGTAAATGTTATCGAGGCTTTAGGAAACAGCATAATAAAATTTCTAAATAAACAAACAGGAGGTAAAATTTAATGAGACCTGGAGAAGCGTTTGAAACAAGATGTTATGAATATTTAAAACATTTTTACAGAGAAAGAAGTTCTAAATTCTATCACGAAGGTGGAATGGATTCTACACAATCTGATATTGCAGTGATTAAGGATGGTAAAATCGATTTCTTTATCGAAGCGAAAGATTCGCTGGCACAATCAGGACAGTTTGTGCTAATTCCTGACGAGGCTACCGAAACATTTATTTTCTCTCCGAGAAATCACAGCAAACCAAATGAAATGACTAATATAATAATTGAGTATATGAATCGCTCATTTTACAAATTTTACCGTGCAGGAACAGCGGGGGAAGCCTTGGATATGGATACTTCTGTGTTCTCACAATGGATTATTGAACACTATAAAGAGAGAAACGTTAGATATGTAATTAGTTACGATGGAGACTACGTTATATTCCCTATCAGAAAATTTGCTAGCTACTTTGATATCTCTGCCGCCTATCGTATCAAGAAAAGCGGTTCAGGTAAACCTGCGAAAAAAGATATTGGAATGGTTAAACAAGAGATTAAAAATATTTATCCTTCTGCAGTATTTACGAATGAAGATAAAAAACTCTTTGCGAAAATAACGACTCCTCTTACCATAGACAGGTTTGTTTTGGGCAAATACACATATTATTTTTCAGAACAAGTTCCAAATGTTTTTGAAGTACGTAAATTGTCAAACACCTATAATATGAACGTCATTTTTTCTATTGAATTGATAAAGACACAAGATGATGCCGATTTGGATGAGTTTGAATCTGAAATCTAACTAGTTTGTTTAAATAAATCATCGCAAAAGCTAACATACTGCCTTATGGCGTGTTTAAACGTATTCATTGTATATTTGCCAATCGGGAAATCCGTATTTGGATATTTTTCCATTTCAGCATTTCGCCCCATATCAGAAAATAACGACATTAAATATTCACATCTGTCACTGCGATATTGTTCATCAATATCGCAGTGATTTATTTTTCTCTCAATTCTTTTCAATCTTGATATGGTATCGCTCTGTATCTTTTTATTAACACCTTTTTTAGATTGCCAATTTTTAAATTCCACCTCGTTCATTTTCTTGTGCCTCCTTCACTGCTTTACCAATTTCAATAGCTATATATTGTAATACATCAATTATAACGGAATTTCCAAACTGCTTATAGGCTTGATTTTCGCTTTTACAAATTTTATACGAGTCTGGGTATCCCATTATTCGAGCACATTCTCGTGGGTGTAATCTTCTCGGCTTACCATTAATTAAATAACCGCCTGTTTTAGCAAACGCACCACCACCATATGCAGAAAGAGTAATCGCAATTCCCTTAATACTATAAATTCGTTCGCCTTGTCCACCTTTGTTAACTGTTCCTAATCGAATTGGTTTGTCACTATATTCATTATCTGATGAATCTCTATAATACGTGTCAGGTCTATTGACATACAGATGCTTTACTAAATCTTCATCGTTTAATAAAAAGTCCTCCACATGACGGACTAACTTAAACGGCTTTGGATACGAAAATCTATCAATTAACAGGTCATTTCTAAAACAAACCATATATATACGTTCACGCTTTTGAGGAATGCCATAATCAACCGCATTTAAAACTTTTTGATTGAATTGATATCCCAATTCTTCCATTGTAGATTTTACAACTTCAAGTGTTTTTCCGTTATCGTGAGTAGCGAAGTTTTTAACATTTTCCATAAATACAATTTTAGGCTTTTTTTCTTTTACTATTCTTGCAACATCAAAAAAAAGTGTACCCCTGCTATCTTCAAAACCTCTTTGCTTGCCGCTAATCGAAAAAGCTTGGCAAGGAAATCCCGCACATAATATATCGTGGTCTGGAATAGTTTTTTCATCTACCTGAGTTATATCCCCTTCCGGTACAATTCCAAAATTATCAGTATATACTTGTTGGACAGGTTCGTCCCATTCATTTGCATATACGCATTTCGCCCCAAGAGCTTCAAGAGCTAAATGAAAGCCTCCCAATCCTGCGAAAAGGTCAATAAAAGTCCAACCTTCAAAATATTTATTTTCAATTTTTATCATACACCAAACCTCCGATAGATGTTATATGTTATTATAGCGCAGTGCGCTATAATAATCAAGAGGTTAAAACAATAATGGCCGAGCACAACTCATTTTCGGAGCCACACTCGGCATGGTTTTTATGTGTAAATTAAATATGCATTTACAATTTCCGTTGCTCTATTACGGATATTGTTCATTTTCTGTACCCACAGCATTTGGTCAGCTGCTTTGAGTTCTTCGGTTACGTTTTCTTTTTCGGCGAGTTCTTTTACCAGCCGGAGAAACATTGCGGTGGCTTGCCGTTCAATGTCATCAAGGTATGCGACAAGCTTGCCCGAAGTCATTAGGTTAGCATAAAGTACACGATGATTTTCTCTTAAAAATCGTTTGTGCCTCATACCCCATACGCCGATATTTGCTTGTTTTTCTTCGTCGAGCAATTTCAAATCGGGGAGGAGATAATCTCCAATCTGTGTGTAAGTACCGCCCATTTGTTCAAAAATTGTCTTTGCCATTTTGTTTTCCTCCTAAAATATTTATTTATCTTGAGCGTGTGTTGTCACGCTTTTGACCTTTGATATTTCGTGCCTTTTCAAGCAAGTCATCAATTTGTTTATGGCCAAATACTTTGCGGAGAAGTTTGTAATCCCTGTTTTCCGCACGCAGATTTTCATTTTCTCGTGATAATTTTTCATTAACTCTCGATAGCTTTTCGTTTTCACTATATAGGCTTCTGTTTGTGATGTTCAATCTGTGGTAACTGTCCAACGCCTTGAAATATCGTGCAAATAAGGTGCTTATTAAAGACTTAAATCGGGCTATAAGCGGCTCAACAAACTTTGCCTTATAAGTTCTCGCCGACATCATTGCAGGCGGTTCAGGCAACTGATATTCAGGCTCATTCATTATGCTTTCATCAAGTTTCTGCAAGGATTTTTCTCCGTTATCGAAGTTCTCAATGCGGTCAGCCATAACACGAAACTCATCTTTTTTCTCGGCAAGTTGGTTGTTCAATACAGCGATTTCCTTTTCTCGCTCCTGCTTTTTGTAATCCAAAACAGACAGATGTTTTTCGTGAGTACCCTTGTGTTCCCACTCAATTCCGTGGCGTTCCATAACAAACGAAAGAGAGGATTTTTCTGCACTTACCCACTGATTCCACTCGGTATCTCCACGGGTTCCGCCCTTAAAACCTTGTGCGGCAAGTGCCTGCTTGAGTGATACTCTTGTATCAAGTCCACGCTTACTACCCGTGGTGAACGGAACAAAATCAATATGCAAATGTGGTGTAGCTTCGTCCATATGCAGATGAGCAGAGAACACTTTTAACTGAGGATTACGCTCCTGAAAACCACGATAGTATTCATCTAAAATTTGTCGGGCAATCTCTCCGTTTTCGCTTTCTGTGCTCATATTTTCTTTATCGCCTATCTGCAAAATGAGTTCGTGGAACGGCTTTTCTTGCTTGGAATTTCTGATTTTCTCATAATAATTTTCTATTCTGCGGTCAGCTCTTGTCTGTTTATCGTTGTACTTTTTAAGTGCCTCATCGAACAATTCGTGATAAACCTTTTTGATATTTTCATTGCAGTAGTCGATATTGAGATGTGTACGGCTGCCGTCCACATTTTCCGCTTTGAACTTGCGGCTGTTATGATTTACAGAGCCTTTACCGACCATTGCGCTTATCGTTCTTTTCATAAGTTACACCTCCAATCTCTTAAAATAGTACTTCCTCGGTTCTGTTACTCTTGTCAAGAGTAACGCAAAAGCACTTTTGACAGGCGAGCCTATCAAAAATGCAACCTGCAAGCAGGTTTTGCGCTCTCCGAGGGGCAGCTTTTTGAAAAAAGCCACCTGCACCCTGCAAAAACTTTATCCGTGTCGGTCTGTGTCGATGGTGACGATGTTTTAAGTACCACCTAAAACACCGACACGACCGTCACGCATCGTCACGCTGTTCCAACGCAAGACTAACCCTGCGCCCATCGTGACAGCGTTTGTTTTGATAACGGATTCCATACTCATTGAACAAACGCCCTGCATTGATATTCAGCTTCATCGTCAAAGCGTTTGCTTTTATATCAACGCCGAGAAAGTCTACAAGCTCTGTGGGAGTGCCTTGCCATTCTGAGTTTCCTCTTGCGATTTTATCAGCGATATTTTCAAGCAACGGATCAGGCGGTTGTTTCCACAGTTCTGTTTCTGTTTTCTCAAGCTCCCATACAAGCATTTCAGGATTACGGTTCAGATAAATTTTCTGGTCGGGCTGGTCTCTGCCTGATACTTCAAGCGTGGCGGCATTGCTTGTACGCTTTTCTTTCCGAAGAATAAAACCTCCGTCAGCGGCGCCGAGCAATCCGTTAGTGCCTGAAATCATATCAAATTTATCGTCGGCATTTTGCTTACGTGTATGGTGAACAAGCAACAGGCATATTCCGTAACTTTCCGTAAATTTTTTAAGCCTTGTGATAATTTCATAATCGTTCGCATAGCTGTAATTATCTCCGCCAACCTCACGCACCTTTTGAAGCGTGTCTATGATAATCAGTTTTGTATCGGGGTGTTCAGCAATAAACCTTGTAAGCTGTTCGTCAAGACCGTTTCCAAGCTGACCAGCCGAAACAGAAAAATACAAATCTTCTGTACTTTCCGTTCCAAACATTCGGTACAGCCTTTCCTGCAATCTCTGATAATCATCTTCAAGAGCAAGGTACAGCACGGTTCCTTTTCGGACGGTATAATTCCAAAGCGGCTTACCCGTGCTGATATGATAAGCAAGCTGTGCCATAAGGAAACTCTTGCCCAGTTTCGGCGCTCCTGCAAATATATATGTTCCGGGGTAGAGTAAGCCGTCAATCAGCGGCGGTTTGCTCTGGTACACGGTGTCGTATAGCTCGCTCATTGAAATTGTTTTGAGATATAACGGGTCTAAGCTTAACATCAACTCTCTTTGCATTTCTTCAAAACACTTGATATTTTCATCGTTATCGTTTATACTAATGTTAGTACATTTTCGGATTGACTGCTCCGTATCTGCGCCAACAGATACAACCGGAGCGGTCTTTTCTTTTTCTGTCATTCCGATGCCTCCTTTAATCCGCCGAGAATATCTGCAATCATTTTGATTAAGTCAAGTAATTCGTCATTGACCGAACCGCTGTTTTCAATCCTCTGTAATTCCGTAAGTACATCTGCAAGATTATTACGCAAAGCCTTATACACTCTTGGATTGCCTTGAACTACAACCTCTTTGTTTATAAGTCGCCTTGTGATATAGTCCTGTTTTGTTAAACCCGAAAGTTGAACATAGCGTTCAATCTGTTCCCACTCTTCGGGCGAAACTCTAAACCCTACAGTCTTGCTTCTCCAACGGTTGTGTTCATCTTTGTTTTTAAGTGACATAATTATTTACCCCTTTCCATATCTAATTTTTCCGCCATTTCAGTCTGCTTTGAGGGGAACAGGTGTGCATAGTTATAAGTAATATCAATGCTTTCGTGTCCCACTCGGTCTGCAATAGCTGTTGCAGAAAATCCCATATCAATCAGCAAACTGACGTGACTGTGACGAATATCGTGAATACGGATTCTTTTTACGCCTACTTCTTTTGCGCCTCTGTCCATTTCTCTGTGCAGATAGCTTTTTGTAATTGGAAACACTCTGTCCTCCAACCCCACATCGTAAAGCATTTTCAGATAATCCTGCATTTCATCACAAAGGAACTTCGGCAACTGAATTGTGCGGTTACTTTTCTCTGTTTTCGGTGAAGTGATTATATCTCTGCCGTTTAAGTGCTGAAACGATTTATTAATTGTTACCGTTCGCTTTTCAAAATCGAAATCAGCAGAAGTAAGAGCTAACAGCTCGCCCTCACGAATACCCGTCCAATAGAGCATTTCAAACGCATAGTATGACATCGGCTTATCCATCATTGCATCAGCAAACTTCAAATATTCCTCTTTAGTCCAGAAAAACATTTCACGATTTTTCTTTTTACCCATACTGCCCGCCTTTTGACAAGGGTTTTCTTTCAGGTTGTAGTACCTGACAGCATGGTTGAATATCGCAGACAGCTGATTGTGTATTGTTTTCAAATATACGGGAGAATACGGTTTGCCGTTATCGTCCTTATAATCGATAAGCTCATTTTGCCAAGTGATTATTTGTTGTGCGGTTATGTTGCACATCTTCAGCTTACCGAAATAGGGCATTAGCTTTGTCTGAATGATATGTTCCTTGGTTGCCCAAGTGTTCTCCTTAATACGAGCCTGCATATCCTCAGTATAATGCTGCACAAAGCTCTTAAAAGTCATATCCAAATCACCGCCCAGCTTGTTAAGCTGTTCTCGCTCCCAAGCCTGTGCTTCACGCTTTGTTTTGAACCCTCGTTTCTGCGACTGCTTGCGTTCACCGTTCCAATCGGTGTAACGGTAAAGCACTCGCCAAGTGTTTGTTTTTTCTTCTTTATATACTGCCATTGTTTAATCCCTCTCTTTCTTAGTTGCACCGTAGCAGGTGCGTTCCATAAAATATTGCTTATTTACTCGCCCTGAAATTGTCATAAATCCTTTTTCTTTCAGTTCGACATTTAGTTTTTGGACGATTTTGTAAGCATAGGATTTTGATATACCCAATTCCTGAGCTACCTCGTCAACTCGCATAAAGCTTGTACTCTCCATTTAATCACCCCCTTTGCTTGATTTTTAATAATTAGATTATTTAATGTCGGAGAACTTTCTGACCGCATTCCGATTCGCCCGAGCGGATATGCCATTACCGTGACATATGACGGTTATTCAGTTTTTAAGCAAACAACTTAACTCTATTTGCTTAACTATTATACTAAACAAATTCCGTAAAGTCAAGTGGTTTTCAGAAAAATCTTTAACTTTTTTGCTATTGTTATCTTGACAATGCTTAAATATATATGCTATACTAATTGCACAGTACATAAATTAAGGAGCGTAATCGCTATGGCAATCGGTGAGAGAATTCGTTTTTTCCGTAATCTGCGTGGAATGACCCAAAAATACTTAGGAACGGTGGTCGGTTTTCCCGAAAAGACCGCCGACATTCGTATGGCACAGTATGAGTCCGGCTCAAGAACGCCGAAAGCAGACCTTACTAACAGCCTTGCAGAAGTATTAGGTGTTTCTCCGCTGGCTCTGTCCGTACCCGATATTGACAGTTATCTCGGCTTGATGCACACACTGTTTACATTAGAGGATAGATATGGACTTACGATAACAAAAGGAGAAAACGGCGTTTATATGCATATCGACCCTCGCAAAGGGAAAGACGCCGCCGAGGTTTCTGAAATGCTTTCTGCGTGGGCTGAACAGGCGGAAAAGTACCATAACGGCGACATCAGCCGAGAGGACTATGACAAGTGGCGTTATAACTACCCGAAATATGATGAAACCTTCGGTTATGTAAAAGTCCCGTCGCAGGAACTCAGCGACACACTTGTAGAAGCGTTTAAAGATAAACTGAAATAAATAATCGGAGGAAATAATAATGTCGGATAAAGAAAACAAGGTACAATTGGGCGATGGCGTTTCTGACGGCTTAAAAAACGAGGTAAACATAGAAATATTAGATATGGGCAAAGAACTCATTAACATTGTTGCTAAATATCTAAAGAAAAAAATAAAGGATATTGACCTTGATAAACTGCTAAGCAAAAAGGATAAAGAAGAAATCATATCTTTGTGGTCTGGTCAACTTGCCGAAAAGGAATTAATTCCAAAAGGATATGCCGGTTTGCCGGATAATCTTTTGATTGACAATCTACATCAAGATGGTTATTTGAATGGTCTATCTGTTGGATACGCTCTTGCAATGATGTCCTTGGTCGATAACAACGCTTCAAAAGAATTAACCATTGCTGTAAGGGATGAGATGCGTCCCAATTTAATTGGACAGCATTATAATGACAGAAACGATTTCTATAACCTCTATAAAAGTGAGAAGTATAATTGGATTGAAAACTCTAAGAAGGACTACTAACATAATCGGTAAATCCGGTTTTTACAACACGCAAAAAGAGCTATCAGACTTTCAAAAAATCTGATAGCTCTTTACTATTACAATAATTCAAATAATGTTGCCATTTTGTTGCCACAAAGGGCAGTAGAACGGCAAAAAGCCTTTATTTACGGGCTTTTTCACGAGTGTGAAATCATTCCCACTCCACGGTTCCGGGGGGTTTGGAGGTTATATCGTAAACAACTCTGTTTACATGTTCTACTTCATTTATGATACGGCTTGAAACTCTGCCGAGGATATCATATGGGATTTTTGCCCAATCGGCTGTCATAAAGTCGTCGGTTGTTACGGCTCTGATTGCCACAAGTTCATCATAGGTACGTGAATCGCCCATTACACCTACTGTCTTTACACCCGGAAGGACTGCAAAGAACTGGCTCATCTGTGAGGCATATCCGCACTTATCCATTTCTTCTCTTAGGATTGCATCTGCCTCCTGCAAAATTTTTACCTTATCAGCTGTAACTTCGCCGATTACTCGAACACCAAGTCCGGGACCCGGGAATGGCTGACGCCATACAAGTTCATGAGGAAGTCCGAGCTTTTCGCCAACTACTCGTACTTCATCTTTAAAAAGATCCTGCAAAGGTTCAATAATTCCCTCAAAAGTAATATCCTGCGGTACTTCTACCTGATTGTGGTGAGTTTTAATCTTTGCTGCATCACCTTTACCGCTTTCAATTCTGTCAGGATAAATAGTGCCTTGAGCAAAGTAACCACTGCCGTAGTTCTCACGAATTTTATTCCAAAACACATTATAAAACTCTGTGCCAATTATCTTTCTCTTTGCTTCCGGCTCTGATACGCCCTTAAGTTTTGAGAGAAATTCCTCTTGGCAATTAATACGAACAAAATTCATATCAAAAAGTTTTGTAAATGTCTGCTCAACAAAGTCGCCTTCGTCTTTACGCATAAGTCCCTGGTCAACAAAAACACAGGTCAGCTGCTTACCGACTGCTTTACTTAAAAGAGCGGCAGCAACAGAAGAATCAACACCGCCGGAAAGTCCGAGGACTACTCCCTTGTCGCCGATTTGCTCTTTAAGTTTTGCAACTGTTGAATCGATAAAACTATCCATCTGCCATTCACCTTTACAACCGCAAACATCATAAAGGAATGAACGGAGCATATCTTTACCGTTTTCTGTGTGATTAACTTCCGGATGGAACTGTACACCGTAAAGTTTTCTTTCAGGGCAACTCATAGCAGCAACAGGACAAACCGCTGTCGTGGCAGTTACGGTAAATCCGTCCGGTACTGTGCTTATATAGTCACGGTGACTCATCCAAGAAACGCCGTGTTCACAAGCATTTGTAAAGATAACATCGTCTTTATTATAGTTTGTCATCGTCTTGCCGTACTCACAAGATGAATTATCTGTAGCAGGAGTTACTACACCGCCAAGGGTATATGCCATAAGCTGACAACCATAGCAAATACCGAGAATAGGAATATTAAGCTCGAAAATTTCTTTTGAAATATGCGGTGAGCTTTCATCGTACACGCTATTCGGACCACCTGTAAAAATAATACCGGTGGGATTTAATTCTTTAATTTTATCAAGACTGACTGTGTACGGCAGTATTTCGCAATATACATTACACTCACGAACACGCCTTGCAATAAGCTGATTATACTGTCCGCCAAAGTCGAGGACAATTACTCTTTCTTTGTTTTCCATTACATTACCGGCCTTTGTTTATCTGTAAATAATATCATCTCTTGATGGACCGTTAGATACAATCTTAATCGGCACACCAATCTGCTCTTCTGCAAATTCAATGTAGTCACGACATTCCTTAGGAAGTTTGTCATACTCTTTAATGCCGGAAATTGAACATTTCCAACCCTTTAATTTCTTAAGAATAGGCTTACATCTCTTAAGTTTTGTTGTTGATGGGAAATAATCGATAACTTCGCCGTCAAGCTCATAACCAACACATACAGGAATCTCATCAAGATAGCCGAGAACATCAAGAACGGTGAATGCAACCTGTGTTGCGCCCTGTACTTTACAGCCGTAACGGGTAGCAACAAGGTCAAGCCAACCCATTCTGCGAGGTCTGCCTGTTGTAGCACCGAATTCGCCGCCGTCGCCGCCTCTTCTTCTAAGCTCGTCTGCCTCTTCACCAAAGATTTCAGAAACAAATTCACCTGCACCTACTGCGCTTGAATAAGCCTTAACAACAGTGATAACTTCTTTAATTTCATAAGGCGGAATACCCGCACCTACTGCGCCGTAACCTGCAATTGTGTTTGAAGATGTAACCATAGGATAAATACCGAAGTCGGTATCCTTAAGTGAGCCAAGCTGACCCTCTAAAAGAATATTCTTACCATCTTTAAGTGCATTATGAATAAACTCAAAAGTATCTCCTACATAAGGAGCAAGAGCCTCTTTGTACTCCATAAGTTTATCAAATACTTCTTCCTCTGTAATCTCAGGCTTATTGTAGAGATTCTTAAGAATAGCATTTTTAATGCCAAGTGCGTGTTTGATTTTTTCTCTTAATGAATCAGGGTCATCGTAAAGCTCGTTAATCTGGAAACCGATTTTTGAGTATTTATCTGAATAGAATGGAGCAATACCGCTCTTTGTTGAGCCAAAGGAATTTTTGCCGAGGCGCTCCTCCTCGTAACAGTCAAAAGCAACATGATAAGGCATAACTATCTGCGCTCTGTCTGAAATAATAATCTTTGGCTTCGGCACGCCTCTGCTCTCAAGTTCTGCGATTTCTTTTACGAAATTTTCAACGCTGAAAGCTACACCGTTGCCAATAATATTAGTAATATTCTGATGAAATACACCGGATGGAAGCTGATGCAAAGCAAATTTGCCATATTCGTTTACGATAGTATGACCTGCATTTGCACCGCCCTGAAAGCGAATTACAATGTCACTGTCATTTGCGAGAACATCGGTAATTTTGCCCTTACCTTCATCTCCCCAGTTTGCACCTACTATTGCTTTAACCATAATTTGTAAAACTCCTTAAATATATAAATACAAGTGTATATAAATTTTATACATTGATTTCAGGCTTATCTGATTCAATGTCAGCATACTTGTCAAGAACAGGCTGAACCAACTCTGCGAGGAAGTCCTCTGTCTGCTCTTTTGCTCTGCCTGTATATTTCTCCGGCTGTAAAATCTTTTCGAGATCCTCTAAAGTTACGCCGAAAGCCTCATCGTTAGCAATTCTTTCGAGAAGGTCGTTTTCGCCGCCCTCTTCTTTAATAACCTTAGATGCAGCCATTGAATGAACACGAATTCTCTCATGGAGCTGCTGTCTGTCAGCACCTCTGTACTTAACTGCGTCCATCATAATATTCTCTGTAGCCATAAACGGAAGTTCTTTTCTTAAACGCTGCTCAATAACCTTTGGATATACTACAAGACCGTCTGCAACATTTGCATAAAGTGAAAGAATACCGTCAACGGCAAGGAATGCCTCCGGAATACTCAAACGCTTGTTAGCAGAGTCATCGAGAGTTCTTTCAAACCACTGTGTCGCAGTTGTGAAATAACCGTTTAATACATCACACATTACATAACGGGAAAGTGAACCTATACGCTCCGAACGCATTGGGTTGCGCTTATAGGCCATTGCAGATGAACCGATCTGATTCTTTTCAAACGGTTCTTCAACCTCTTTAAGATGCTGTAAAAGGCGAATATCATTTGAGAACTTAGACGCACTCTGTGCAATTCCGGCAAGAACATTGAGAAACTGCGAATCAAGTTTTCTTGAGTAAGTTTGACCCGATACCGCAAAGCAAGAATTATAACCCATTTTTTGAGCAATCTTCTTGTCAAGTGCCTTACATTTTTCGTGATCGCCCTCAAAAAGTTCTAAAAAGCTTGCCTGTGTACCTGTTGTACCCTTTGAACCGAGAAGTTTAGCTTTTGAAAGCTGATACTCAACATCTTCAAGGTCCATAAGTAATTCCTGCAGCCAAAGAGTAGCTCTCTTACCGACTGTAGTCGGCTGTGCAGGCTGAAAATGTGTGAATGCAAGTGTAGGAAGAGCCTTGTACTCATCTGCAAACTTTGAAAGATTGCGGATTACGGTAATAAGCTTATTTCTGATAAGCTTTAAGCCCTCTGTCATAATGATAATATCTGTATTGTCACCGACATAACATGATGTTGCTCCAAGGTGAATAATGCCTTTTGCATTAGGGCACTGTACACCGTAAGCATAAACATGTGACATTACATCATGACGAACAAGCTTTTCTCTCTCCTGAGCAACCTCATAGTTAATATCGTCAGCGTGAGCCTTAAGCTCGTCAATCTGCTCCTGAGTGATAGGAAGTCCAAGTTCCATTTCAGCCTCAGCAAGAGCAATCCAAAGTTTTCTCCAGGTACGGAATTTCATATCGGGAGAAAAAATATATTTCATTTCCTTGCTTGCATATCTTGCAGACAAGGGTGACTCATAGGTATCCTTAATCATATTAGTAAATCCTTTCAGAATGTAGGTTTATCAGCATTTTTTATCAAAATTCATACCGCCACGCTCTTTGCCCTTAAAGGTCTTTTTTGTGGTTTCAGCAGGATAATTACCGCTGAAACAAGCATCACAAAAGCCTATCGGAGCATTGTGCAACATTTCACGCAGGCTGTCTGCGGGAAGATAACCGAGTGAATCCGCACCGCTTAGCTGACGGATTTCTTCAACCGTATGGTTGCAGGCAATAAGCTCTCCCCTTGACGGAATATCCGTACCGTAGTAGCAAGGCCACATAAACGGCGGTGAACTTATACGCATATGAACTTCTTTGGCACCTGCTTCACGGAGCATAGTGACAATTCTGTCAACAGTAGTACCACGCACGATGCTGTCATCAATAATGACCACACGCTTACCCTTTATTTTATCTACAATAGGGTTAAGTTTTATGCGCACACTCTTCATACGCTCTTTCTGACTGGGTTTAATGAAAGTTCTGCCTATATAGCTGTTTTTTACAATAGCTTTTTCATAAGGAATTCCGGATTCTTCGCTGTAGCCTATAGCGGCGTCAATACCAGATTCAGGTACTCCGACTACCATATCCGCCTCTACCGGAAACTCCCTTGCCAAAATTCTGCCTGCCTGTTTTCTCGCCTCATAGACGCTGATACCATCAATAAAGGAGTCCGAGCGGGCAAAATAAATATATTCAAAAACACAAAGTGACTGCTTCTTTTCTTCTCCGAAATCCGGTTTAATACTGCGGATTTCTTTATTGTCAACAACCACAATTTCACCGGGTTCAATATCTCGGATAAATTTTGCTCCGCATGCGTCAAGAGCTGTGCTCTCACTTGCAAATACCACGGAATCATTATACTTACCCATACAAAGCGGACGGAAACCGTGCGGGTCACGGGCGGCAATAAGTTTTCTCGGACTCATAACAAGCAGAGAATATGCACCCTTAATAACCCTCATAGTACGGGCAACCGCCTCTTCAACAGAATGACATTTCAGTCTTTCTCTTGCAATAACATAACAGATAGCCTCAGAGTCAATAGTGGTCTGAAAAATAGCACCTGTCTGTTCAAGCTGACTGCGAATTTCGAGGGCGTTGGTAAGGTTGCCGTTGTGAGCAACGGCAAGCGTACCCTTGACATAACGCATAACGAGAGGTTGTGAATTTTCAAGCACAGAGCCACCGGCAGTCGAATAACGGACATGAGCAATACCCATCTGACCTTGCAAAGAGTCAAGAATACGGTTATTAAAAACCTCGGTAACAAGTCCCATATCCTTATGATAATCTATTACACCGTCATCGGTAACGGCAATACCACAGCTTTCCTGACCACGATGCTGCAAAGCAAGCAAGCCGTTGTAGCAAGCATAGGCAGGGTTAATTGTGCCGTCACTAAATATTCCGAAAACACCGCATTCCTCGTGCAGTCCTTCTTTTGCGTAATTGTCGAAAGAATTTTTCAAAAAGCGCCACCATCCGTAAAAATATCAAACTAATGCCCTAAAGGGGATTTGTAAATGTATATTTAAACAGAATATTAAGCCAAGCCGATACGCTTCATCATCTCGGCATAAGCCTCTTCAACACCGCCCATATCACGACGGAAACGGTCTTTATCAAGTTTTTCCTGAGTATCAATATCCCAGAAACGGCAAGTATCAGGAGAGATTTCGTCAGCAAGGAGAATTTCGCCCTTGTATCTGCCGAACTCAATCTTAAAGTCGATAAGGTCAACCTTGCACTCCTTAAAGAAGTCAATCATAATTTCGTTAATTTTGAGAGCGTACTTTGAAATAGTATCAATCTCTTCCTTAGTAGCAAAGCCTGCTGCAAGAATGTGGTATTCGTTTACCATAGGGTCGCCAAGCTCATCGTTCTTATAGCAGAACTCAAGAACAGGAGTTTTCATTGGTGTGCCCTCAGGAAGACCAAGTCTTTTTGAAAGGCTGCCTGCTGCCTTATTTCTTACAATAACTTCGAGAGGTACAATTTCAACTTTTTTAAGAACAGTATCTCTGTCATTGAGCTCTTCAACGAAATCAGTAGGAATACCCTTTTCCTCAAGAAGCTTAAACATAAAGTTGCTCATACGGTTGTTTACAACGCCCTTACCGATGATTGTGCCCTTTTTCTCACCGTTAAAAGCAGTAGCGTCATCTTTGTAAGAAACTATACAGTAGTCAGGATTCTCTGTAGAAAATACTTTTTTTGCTTTACCTTCATAAAGAAGCTCTTTTTTATCCATTTTGACATTCCTCCATAAATTGCAGCCTTGACTGCTAATAAAAATACAGATATATTATAATATAATTTTTTTAAATAAGCAACTAAAATGATATTAAAAATTAAAAAAATGTAGAATTTCCTGTTTTTATGCTATTTTATATTCGATATTAGAATATTTATTAAATTTTAAAAAGATTTAAAATATATACTTGATTTTTTATAATATATACTGTATAATTAATTTGTATTTGCCGGTGTGATGGAATTGGCAGACGTAGCGGACTCAAAATCCGCCGGTAGCGATACCGTACCGGTTCAAGTCCGGTCACCGGCACCATGAAAAGGTCTATTGTCTTTAGATGATAGACCTTTTTATTAAAGCAAAAATACCAAAACAAAATGTTTTACTTACGAACGGAAAATTTAAATGCAAATTCATAAACCCCTTGATTTATCGCAAAATAAGTCAAGGGGTGATTTTATGTGTCACAGAACGAACGGTAGCAATAATATAAAGCCTTTGCCCACTGTAAACGGTGAAAATAAAAAGACTGCTACCGATAATCAATGGGTAACTACAGGGCACAAGCCGCTTGATGACAAACGAGAAAGACAAGACGGACCGGGCGGAAATTAAAATTATTTTCTTTATGTAAAGTCGAAAACCGACATCAGCTTAAGAGCCGATGCCGGTTTTTGTTATAAAGCCTTTGCCCTTGATAGAGCCGGCTGTAGTTACTATAATAAAAGCTCTTTTATCCACACTTTTTACGGTGTTTGTAATTTTATATACCTGATGCGGTCTGACAGCACACATAATAACTCTTTTCGGCTTGCCGCTGTATGCGCCCTCACCGTTAAGCAAAGTTATTCCTCTGTCATTTTCAGTCATAATCATACTGCAAATTTCTGCGTATTTATCAGTAATAATAAACATAAGTTTACCGTTATCTCTCGCAACACCGTATGAAATGGTGTCAATAACTTTAATACTGAAAAATATTGTAACCACAGCATACAAAACACTTTCAATACTGTTATATACAAAGAATACCATAATAAGCACAAGTGCGTCTGCTGCAAAAATAAGATTTCCTGTTGAAAAATACGGGAAATGTTTGTGCAAATTCAGAGCAACAATATCCGTGCCGCCTGTCGAACCGCCACGCATAAATATCATTTCAAGTCCGACACCGTTAAGTATTCCGCCAAATATCGCAACCAAAATTCTGTCGCCCGTATAGGCAGTCATAATCGGTGTAAATACATCTATAAGTATTGAAGCGAATACCGTGCCTGCTATTGTTTTTGTAAGAAATGAAATGCCGTTTTCAACAGCGCCCCATATAAACAAAGGAATGTTCATAACTAACACCATAGTACCTATAGGCAAACCGAACATATGATTAAGCATTGTAGCCACACCTGTAAGTCCGCCCGGTGCAATATCGTTAGGAGCCGTAAAAACCACAACAGAAGTTGCATAAACAGCTGCTCCTGCAAGCATTATTGCATAGTCGGCAACCGCAGTCTTAATATCAAGCTTATTTTTCACAATTACCACTTCCATTTAGCGAAATATGTAAAATAATATCAAACAACTCAGAAATTCTTTCTTTTTCATTTTTTAAATATAAGTATCCGAAAAGGCTCTCAAGTCCCGTAGCACTATGGTAATCTGCCACAGTGCCGTTTTTCGGAGTACATTTAGGGGCGGCATTTCTTCCTCTTTTATATACCGATAATTCTTTTTCTGAAAGATGCGGTATTAAAACTTTGGCATACTCTGCCTGACTTTTGCAATTAACAAAGCCAACCTTTATTTTGTTAAGCTCACCTACAGGGCGGTTGCTCTGTCGTACAAGATATGCACGAACAAGCAAATCGTACACACCGTCGCCTACAAACGCAAGCGTAAGCGGAGAAACCTCGTCTGCATAGGTATGCTCAATTATATTCTCATTTTCCATACAAACACCCTGTTAGTCAACAAAATCAAATTCAAGCTCATATATTGAAACCGTGTCGCCCTCGCCGCAGCCTTTTGCTCGAAGTGCATCAATTACACCGTTATCAATTAGAACTTTTTGGAAATAGTTAAGGCTTTCGTAATCATCGAAATTAATGCCTTTCATAACCTGTAACAGCCAGTCCGCCTCTACAGTATAGATACCGTTGACATTCTTTACGGTAACCGAATGATCTTCAAAATCCTCTGCTGTCACAATCGGAGCAGGTTCTGCCTCATAATGAGTAATCGGAGGAAGTTTTGAGAGCATTTCTCTGATTTTATTTAACATAGGATCAACATCATAACGAATTGCCGCCATAATCGGGAAGAAATCATAACCTTGTGCCTCAACATAAGCCTTGAAATCCGCTATCTGTTCATCAGTTGCCATGTCGCATTTGTTTCCCGCAACAATCATAGGTCTTTCCGCAAGCTCGGGATTAAACTTTTTAAGCTCATTGTTAATGGTTTCAAAATCTTCTTTCGGATCTCTTCCCTCCGAACCTGAAACATCAACAATATGAACGAGCATTCTGCAGCGCTCAATATGGCGTAAAAACTGATGTCCAAGACCTGTTCCCTGCCATGCACCCTCAATAAGTCCGGGAATATCAGCCATTACAAAAGAAGAACCCTCACCCATTGATACAACACCAAGTACAGGTGTAATGGTTGTGAAATGGTAGTTTGCAATAAGCGGCTTTGCCTGTGAAACTACGGATACAAGTGTACTTTTACCTACATTAGGGAATCCTACAAGTCCGACATCCGCCAAAAGTTTAAGTTCAAGAGTAACATTAAACTCTTCTCCGGGTAAACCGGGTTTTGCAAAACGGGGAACCTGGCGAACAGGAGTAGCAAAGTGGGGATTGCCCCAGCCGCCCTTACCGCCTTTTGCCACAACATATGGCTCGGCAGACGATACATCCGCCAAAACTCTGCCTGTTTCTTCTTCCTTAACAAGAGTGCCAAGCGGCACACGAATAATAAGGTCTTCGGCATTTTTGCCCTTACAGCGACCGCCTCTGCCGTTTTCACCCTTTTTTGCGAGGTATTTGCGTTTATATCTGAAATCGGCAAGAGTTGAAAGATTAGTGTCTGCAACAAACACTACATTTCCGCCTCTGCCGCCGTCACCGCCATCGGGGCCGCCTGCCGCAACATATTTTTCTCGGTGAAACGATACCGCACCGTCACCGCCGTCACCGGCTTTTATATAAATTTTCGCTGTATCTACAAACATCTCTGCTAACCTCCAAATGACGAATTTTAATTTATGATATATGTTATTATGCCCCAAAGCATAATAAAAATCTGCTTTTTATCAAAAGTTGGGGTAAATTACTGTTTATCACATAACTTTAGCTAAATAATTTTAAAATTCAGTTCAAACCTTTGAAAAGGTTGATCTAACTTTTATAATTGTTACCCAAAATCTTAAAAACTAACAAAAAAGGGTGGATAATCTAATATCCACCCTAAGATAATGCGCAAATTACTGCTCAACAGGATAAACGCTTGCACGCTTTCTGTCCTTGCCTACACGCTCAAACTTTACAACGCCGTCGATCTTTGCGAATAATGTGTCGTCTGAACCGATACCTACGTTGTTACCTGGATGAATGTGAGTACCTCTCTGCTTAACAAGGATGTTGCCTGCGAGAACCTTCTGTCCGTCTGCACGCTTTACACCAAGACGCTTTGATTCACTGTCACGGCCGTTCTTTGTAGAACCCATACCTTTTTTATGAGCGAAAAGCTGAAGATTTACCTTAATCATTACCTTACACCTCCGAAATAATAACTTTAATATACTTTTTGTACTGCTTTTGTAAAGCAGATAAGTGAAGCCATAAGCCCTCAATTAAATGAGACGCTTCTTTTGCCTCTGCACTGCTAAGGCTTAAATTAATAAAGCCGTCGCTGTCGGTAACCTCTGCATCCGTATGCAGAACCTCGGTGATTGTATTGGCTGTCATAATTGCCGCAGAGCTTACGCCTGCACACACTATATCAGGCCCGCTGGTATTAAAATCAGCATGTCCCGAAATTTTAAAGCCTTTAAAATAATCAGCCGATTTAAAAAATGTTACCGTAATCATTCTCAGATCTCGATTGAAGTAATCTTAACCTGTGTGTAAGGCTGTCTGTGACCCATTGCTCTCTTCTCGCCTTTCTTTGGCTTGTAAGTAGCAACTCTGATTTTCTTGCCTTTACCGTTCTTTAATACCTCTGCAGTAACCTTTGCACCCTCAACAACAGGAGTGCCAACCTTAATGCCGTCGTCTGTGCCAACAGCAATAACATCGAATGTTACTGTATCGTTTGCCTCTGCGTTAAGCTTTTCAACGAAGATAACCTGATCGTTTGTTACCTTGTACTGCTTACCGCCTGTCTGAATAACTGCGTACATTTTAGTACCCACCTTTACATATGTCTCGCTATCTGCAGGTAGAGAATAACTCATTTAACAACCCACAATATGCGGCTTATATAGCATAACACAAATACAATTTATTGTCAACCTTATTTTTACAGGTTATTCTGAATTTTTGCAGCCTTTACAGTGTTTTTCATAAGTGTTGCAATTGTCATAGGACCAACACCGCCCGGAACAGGTGTTATGTATGAACATTTGTCCTTTACATTCTCAAAATCAACATCACCGCAAAGTTTGCCGTTTTCATCTCTGTCCATACCTACATCAATTACCACAGCGCCCTCTTTTACCATATCTGCCGTAACAAACTTCGGTTTGCCTACCGCTGCAACAAGAATATCCGCCCTGCTGCAAACCTCTGCAAGATTCTTTGTGCGGCTGTGGCAAATTGTTACAGTGCCGTTTTCGTGAAGTAAAAGCATTCCCATAGGTTTGCCTACAATATTGCTTCTGCCGATTACAACACAATTTTTGCCGCTGACTTCAATATTGTAATAATGGAGCATTTCCATTACGCCGGCAGGTGTGCAAGGGAGAAAATCATACTCGCCGAGCATAATTTTACCTACATTTACAGCATGGAAGGCATCAACATCTTTGAGCGGATTTATTGCCTCAATTACTGCCTTATCATCAAGATGCTTTGGCAACGGGAGCTGAACAAGAATGCCGTTTATATCTTTTTTCTCATTAAGTTCTTTTACAAGGCTTAAAAGTTCTTCCTGTGTGGTTTCCGCAGGCAAAGCATATTCCTCGGAATGAAATCCTACAAGTTCGCAGGCTTTCTTTTTATTATTTACATAAACTCTCGACGCAGGGTCGTCACCTACGATTACAACGGCAAGTCCCGGTGTAATCGAATATTCTTTCTTTAAAAGCTCGGTTTCATTTTTTACTTCTTGCTTTACCTGAGCCGATACCTTTTTTCCGTCTATAATCTGCATAAAAACTGTCCTTTCTCTTTATGTTTATTAAAAGCATTACAATACCCGCAACAAATATAACTGCCGATAAAAGCTGCGATACTTTTACCGCATTGCCGAAAATTTCAAAATGCAGGTAAAGGCTGTCTGATCTCAAGCCTTCAACAATCATTCTCTCAAAACCGTACCAAACAAGGTAAGAAAAGAAAATCTGTCCTGCATATCTTTGTCTGTATTTACCATAGAAATGTAAAATCACAAATCCGAGCAGACACCATACCGATTCATAGAAAAAGCACGGGTGAACCGCAACATTGTCTGTACCCTGACTTACCATTCCCCACGGTAAATCGGTAGGTGCGCCGAATGCCTCCTGATTCATAAAATTGCCCCATCTGCCTATTCCCTGTCCGAGCAAAAAGCCCATCATAGTAATATCGAGAATCGGCATAACTTTCATTTTTTGAATTTTTGCAACCGTAAGACCGCCTAAAAGCGCACCGATAATGCCGCCGTAAATTGCAAGACCACCGTTGTTTATATAGAGAATTTCAATCGGATTTTTGCCGTAATAATCCCATTCAAAAAAGCAATAGTAAAGTCTTGCGCCAATAATACCCGTTATGATTCCCACAAGAATACAATTAATCAGCTTATTGCCGTCAACATTGTATCGTTTGGAACTGACATAGGCATAAAGCACTGCAAGCAGAAGTCCCGACGCAATAATTATACCGTACCAATAAACCGGATAATTACCAATGGTAAAAGCAACAGGATTTACGGTAAATTCAAGACCAAGTCCCGGAAACGAAACATTATAGTCCATTACTTTTCACCGTCCTGAATTGGCTTTACAACCGACAAAGTACAGTTATTTACATCAAGCATACAATCAAGTCGCTTTGTAACATCTTCTATTGTAGCGTTTGCGATTTCATCAATATAGTCAAACATATTATTGCCTTTGAAATGGTAGTCGGCAAGAATATTTGAAATTGTATCTACAGAATTGAGAGATGCAACTGTATCGCCGTAAATTGATTTTTTGGCAATTTCAAACTCTTCCTTATCAATTCCGTTTTCTTTAAGTTTAACAATATAATCCTTAATCATTTTCGCTGCTTTCTGCGGTTCTCTTGACTCACCGCCAAAGATAACCGAACAGTAACCGGGGCCGTCAAACAGTTCATAAGAGAACGAGCTGTTAATAAGGTTTGCATCAAGCAATTTACGATACAATTCACTTGTTTCAGACGCTAAAAGGAATAGCAAAATATCTGTATGAGCCGCCTGTGCGTCGCCTTTTACGCAATCCGCTTTTTCCTTAAATCCGAGATTAAATATAGGCATAGAAACAGAAAATTCCTGTTCTACATACGGCTTAACAATTTCGTAAGGCTCGTTTTCAAATACATTGTGAATAGTATGTTTTTCACTCGGTTTCAAAAGTCTGTCGGCTGTTTTTAAAACCTTGTCGACAGTAACATTGCCCGAAACGCAAAGCACCATATTGTTAAGGTTGTAGAACACATTATACACTTCGTATAATTTTTCGGCTGTAATTTCAGCAATACTTTCAACCGTACCTGCAATATCAATCTTTACAGGGTGATTGTGATACATATTTTCAAGCATATTGAACATTACTCGCCAGTCAGGTGCATCATCATACATTTTGATTTCCTGACCGATAATACCCTGTTCCTTAGCTACGGTCTGCGCAGTAAAATACGGTGACTGAACAAAATCAAGTAAAATTTCAAGACTTTCGTCAAATTTTTCTGTACAAGAAAAAAGATAGCAGGTCTTTTCAAAACTTGTATATGCATTGGCATTTGCACCTGTTTGTGCATAACGAACAAATGCGTCGCCGTCTTCGCTTTCAAAAAGTTTATGCTCAAGATAATGCGCTATACCGTCAGGTACGGTAATTGTTTCGCCGTCATCTACGGAAAACTTTGTATTAATACTGCCGTAGCGTGTACCGAAAATAGCATAAGCCGAATTGTATCCATCTTTTGGATATACATAAATTGTAAGTCCCGACGGATGATTTATTTTATAATATTTTTCTGCAACTCTTTCAGATTTTATTTCTTTAATATCCATTTAACACACTTCCTTTCGCAGTTTATTTATTTTTAAGAACATATACAGTATCAAGTGTGAGCTTTTTGGCTGCCTCTACAATTTCTTCCTTTGTAACTGCATTATATTTTGCCGCAAGTTCTTCAATGCTGTTAAAACCGTCATTTATAAACTGTGAAGAATACCAGTTGTCTATACCGGCTGTGGTATCGTTGGATGTACGGAATCCGTTTACTATTGCACGCTTTGTAGCCTCAATTTCAAAGTCGGTGATATTGCCGTTTTTCATATCTTCAACTTCTTTGAGAATTGCTTTCTCGGTTTTTTCAATATTTTCATTGAGTACGCCGCTGTCAACTATCATAAGGCCGTTAATAAAATTGTAGCTTGCCGCACAGTAGTAGCAAAGGCTCTGCTTTTCTCTTACATTGTTAAAAAGTTTTGAGTTGGCGGTACCTCCGAGAACAGCGCACATAAGTCTGCCTGCAATCCACTCTTTTTCGGTATCTGTACAGCCGACACCCGAACGGAAACCGAGTACAAGTTTTGACTGTGAAACATCCATTTCTTCAACAACACGCTGTACTTCGTCCGCACTCTTGACATAACTCATATCAACCTTGCAAGGTGTTCTGTCAATCTTGCTGTATGCGTCTGTAAATACTTTTTCCGCTTTGTCGGCACCGCTGTCACCGATATAGAAAATTTCCACAACAGAGTCTTTTAATAATTTTTTCCACGCATCCACAAGGCTTTCGGGAGTAATCTTTTTGATTTCTTCAACACTGCCGTAACGCTTGATTCCGCAGGTTTCGTTTTTAAGCATATTTGAAAGCATTGTGCTTATCGCATAGCCACGCTTATCGTTAAACTCTGCGTCAATAGCGTCAAGCAACTGTCTGCGTTCCTGCTCAAAATCATTATCATTAAATTTACCGTCGGTAATGTTAGGATTAAAGATAACCTCACACAAAAGCTTTGAAATTTCCGCTGAAATGATTTCGTCGGTAAACACATATCTGTCGTCAATACCAACCGCTGTAAAAGTTAGCACCTGATAAGCGCCTGTCTTTTTTACGCTTGATACAATATCTGTTCCGTAAAGAGCGCTGAGCTTTTTGCTGAATTGAGTAAAATCAGGGTAAGCCTTGCATGAGCGTGTAAGCAATCCACGCAAAAGAGCATTGTGTGCCGCATCCTCAACATTTAAAGGTACATACAGATTAATGCTCATTCTGATTGTTTTAAATCTATTTACCTTGATGTTGTTAAAAGCAACACCGTCGGCAATAATTTTTCTTTCAATAGAATTCATCATATCATCTCCGAATCTATAATTTGGTTTTTCCAATCTAATATACATTGTTTAGTATAACATAATTTTCAAAGAAATAAAAGCATTTATATAAAAAATAAGAGCATTGTATGTAAACAACGCCCCTATTATGTATATTATTTAAAATAAATTACTTCTTTTTTCTTCTTGCCGCAAAAGCTGTCAGTACAAAGAAAACCGCTGCGGTTGCAACAAGAACAATTATGCTTTCAAAATCAGTCACCGTATGGTCGCCGAACGAATAGATTATACCCATCTCGGAATTAATCTGATCAATTACATCAGGTTTTAATTCGGCAGGTACAGATTTAGTACATTCGGTAATTGCACTCTCTGTAAAAATCTGTCTTAGCATACTGCCCGCATGAGAAATCGGAAAACATTTTACTGCAGTTGCAACCGAATCAGGTAACGAACCTACAGGAATATAAATACCTGTAATAAATCCGGAAATTGTACCTATAACTGTACATACGGCGGTATATGCGCCCTCGGTTGTTATAAACATTGCAATAAACATAACAATAGAAGTTGTCGCAAGGTCGTCAATTGCAATTATGCCGACAACCTTAAGCATATTCAAAAGGCTTAATAATTCTCCGCCGTTTACAACTATGTATATTTCACCGAGAATAAAACCTATCAATGTAATAAAAAACGAAATCAAAGCAAGACTTAAAATATATCCGAGAGTTATTCTGCTGCGGCTTACAGGTGAACAGTAAAAGTCTTTAAAAAGTCCTTTTGACCTGTCGCTTACTATTGATACCGCACCGAGAGATATTGAAAGCGGCATAATAGAAATAATACCTGCCATTATCCAACCGTCTGTAAGAAGTCTTGGACTGTCAAGTCCTATACCCTCAAAACCTTTTGAAAGTTGATCTCCGAGAAAAAGCGCATACAAGCCGATGATTATAAACACCGTAAGCAAAGACGCAAGCCAAGCGCCCTTATTTCTGAAATATATTTTAATATTTCTTTTTACCAAAGCAAGCATTACTTTATCTCCTTTCCTGTAACAGCTACAAATAAATCATCCATTTTACCCTTCTGAACTTCAAAATCAAATATGTAATCCTTTAGCTCATTGACTATCGGCAAAGCTGCAAAAGTTGACTTAACGGGAATTTTCACGGTTTCTTTCGTAAATGTGTATTTCATATTCTTTGACTTCAGTATCCTTTCAATATCTGCCATTGTACTGCCTTTATGGTATATTGTAAGCATATCCGAAACATATTTGCTTTTAAGTTCAACGGGAGTTCCTTGCGCCGCAATTTTACCCGAATCCATAATTACAACATATCCTGCGTTCTCTGCTTCTTCAAGATAATGAGTGGTAAGAAAAACCGTCATTCCGTATTCTTTTCGTAAATTACTTACGGTTTCCCATACCGCAAGTCTTGTTTGCGGGTCAAGTCCAGTAGTCGGTTCGTCGAGAAATAATATTTTAGGTGTATTAATCAATGCTCTTGCAATATCTGCTCTTCTGCGCTGACCGCCCGAAAGTTTACCGTACGGTCTGTTCATAAAATCGGTTGCACCCGATTTTTCGATAGCATCGGCAACTGCATTTTTCAAACTTTTACCTTTTAAACCGTAAAAACTACCTCGTATTGAAAGGTTTTCTTTTACGGTAAGCAGCGGGTCAAGCAAACTTTCCTGAAATACCGCTCCGATTTCGGCTCTTATTTTTGAATCTTCTTTTCCGAGTATTCTTCCGCCGATTTCAACTCTGCCGCCGTCAGGCTTTAAAAAAGTATTCAATATACTTATGATGGTTGACTTTCCCGCTCCGTTCGGTCCTAAAAATGCAAACAGACTGCCTTCTTCAACATAAAAACTAATATTGTCAACAGCCTTTAAATCGCCGTAATTCTTTGTTAAATTTTCAATTACTATTGCTTTTTTCATTGCTGTTTCTCTCCTTTAATATTTTATTAATCGTATTTGAATCTGCTTTCATTCTCAACATATGAATTGTAAACACTATCAAAAATACCGCAATAATTACACCTGCCGCAATCAGCAAGTCTGACATTACAAAATCAAACCAACCGAATATTGCTCCGCCTACTACCATAACCACGGCAAAAACTTCTAAAATATCTATTATGCTTACAGTCAACAAACTAAGTTTGAGTTTAAAACCGTTTGACAATATCATGTCGGTCACAAACATTAATACAGAAATAACCAATGCGACAATAAAGCATTGAATCACGCTGTATGCATTAAAAACAAAACCGCTGCCTAAAAATACATTGAGCAAAGCAAGTATAAGTGTTTGCCAAGCAAATGAATTTACAAAAACAGAAAAAAACTGACTTAATTTATTCATTGTTCTATCCCCTTTACAGTCCGAATTTACTTTTAAAATCTTTTAAATAATGTCTGTTTACAATCTGAACTTCTCCGTTATTCATATGTACTTCCATTTTTCCGTTAAGCAATGGCTTTACACTCGTAAGTTTGCTTATATTAAGAATACAATTTTTACTTATCCTTACAAAATCGGATTGCGGTAAAAGCTGTTCTGTCTGATAGAGTTTGTAATCGGTTTCATACACCTTATTTTGAGAATAAATAAATGTCTTTTCATCAACGCTTTCTATGTAATAAATCATTTCAGCAGATATAAGAAATGTTTTATCATCAATTCTGCCTGTCAGCTTTGCATTGTTATGTTCAAGCTCGTCAAGCAGTCTTTTTAAATTCTCGTCAACAGCCGCACATTTAACCGTAATCTCGGCTTCGGTAACCGTGCTGTCTTTAATTATCTTTATCTTCATATATTCCCTCTGTGAAGTTAAATTCATTTATTAAGTACATTTATAGAATAGCAGAAATTGTATTCAATTTAAAGTATTTTTAGGTAAAATGCAGAATACAAAGGTTAAGTTGCATAAAAAATACCGCCAACCTCTCGGTCAGCGGTAAAAATCAGTTCCAATAGTCAAAGAACAGTACATTTTCGTATTTTGTTATGTAATTTTGCGTTGAATGCCAATTGTTCGGATAAGCGTTATAATACTCATCTGTACACATTACAAGTATACGGTGCTGAACAGCGTTACCGCCATTGTCAAAAACATATGACACGGCATTTTTAGCGTTTGCGTTTACATTTTCTCTGTATCCGTCATACCCCATACCGCCGTTGGCAGATGATTTTCTTAAATCCATAGGATTTTTGCAATATCCGTAAACAAGAGCATCTCTTATACACTGTGCAATAAATACAGAACCTGCATAAGAAGTACCGAACTCACCCATTACAATTTTTTCTATGTAAGCCCTTTCTTTATCGGAAAGTTTATATGTTCTTCCCTGATAACTGCTGTCAATTTTATTTGACGGTAATTTAATTAAAAATGAATTAGCTGCACTTGCTCCGCTGCTTGTACCTCCGCTTGACGCATTCATAAGAATATTTTGCAAAGCGGTTACATCATTAATATCAATTTTGCCGTCACCGTTAATATCCGCACGCTTTTCGTACACATCGGTCCAATTACTTCTGTTCCCCGAAAGTCTTAACTGCAAAGCGGTTACATCAGATATTGATACCTTTCCGTCGCCGTTCAAATCATAATTACTTTCTGCCGCAAAAGCGGTAACAGTAAGAAGGCTCATAAACAAAGTTACAGCAAGAACACAAGAAACAAATTTACTTATTTTTTTATTCATATTTTCTCCTTCACAATACCTTTTATTCTGTTATTTACTGATGTTTTTCAACATCACAACATTTTTATTATAACACATAAAAATACAAATTGCAAATTTATTGCTTCTGAAATGTATTTTTTCAAAAAAAGTGTTGACATTTGTAAATTACGGTGGTATAATAACACTTGTTGATTGAGAGGAAACAATCTCAGTACAAAAACTTAATATTAGCGAGTGTGCTGGAATAGGCAGACAGGCACGTTTGAGGGGCGTGTGTTTCACGACGTACGGGTTCAAGTCCCGTCACTCGCACCACCTTCTTTCAACAACCAAATATGCGGATGTGGCGGAATGGCAGACGCGCTAGCTTCAGGTGCTAGTGTTCGCAAGGACGTGGGGGTTCAAGTCCCCCCATCCGCACCAAGTTAAAGAGCTTCAAACTTATGTTTGAAGCTCTTTTTCTGTACTTTTCGGAAAACCCGCCGGAGCAGGGAGGAGGCTGTCCAATACCCTTGTCTAACAGATTGTCTGCCATTTCACCCAATTCCGCAGAATGCACCAAAACCAAGCCGACAGAATGCGGATTTTCTGTATTGACACCTGCCCAAACCGTGGTACAATTATAACAGAAAAAGCAGAGTAGAGCACAATGCGTTAAGTGCCGCTGAAACGGGGAGTTGTTCGGCGGACGAAAGGGAGCCTTTTCCTTGCGGTATTGTGGTCGCATCCCGCTGCTGCAACTGTTTAGGCACTTTCCTAAATCGCTGTGGCAACAGATGAATTTGATTAGGAGGTGTCTTTTTCTATGTCTAAAACTCCGAATATCT
>ERZ827452.717-NODE-717-length-41482-cov-8.425689_pt1 | contig 41482 bp, 38 predicted proteins | sample MGYA00519866_ERZ827452 | MGnify/ENA primary metagenome ERZ827452 (study PRJEB31778, sample SAMEA3449307) | human gut metagenome | biome: human gut; feature: human-associated habitat; material: faeces | place: United Kingdom | collected 2010/2012 ... | reverse complement strand
CTTTGTCGATAGTTAATTTGTTCATTTCCCAATCGTATTCCACTTCCGGCATATCGGCATAAGGGAAATACACGGTATAGCCTATCTGTCCATAGGAGCAATGTAGCGGTATAACGCAAATTTCCTGACCACAATAAGATTGTGGCGTGCAATATTTCTTCCAATCAAAACGTCCTGCAATTATGTTGCAGCAGAGCAGTTTTAGAGCCATTATGCCTTTCCAACTCTGAAAATCTTTCTTGTAACTTGTTCTTTTCATAATGAATATCATTTAATGAGCCATGTTGTAGTAAATTTCGGGTTCGCTCGATACGTTATAAATCTGACTTCCGCAACGTACCAGCAGGGCGTTTTTACCGTAGTAAAGCTGCTTCATGCCGATAATGCTCCCCGTGCGGTGAAAGTTGGGGAAACGGCTTATACCTGCCTTTTCGGCGTCTCGTGTGTAGAGTGTTTTCGTTTTCATTGCATGGTTGTTTTTAATGTCTCATAAAGTTTTTCTATCATGGCTTCCGCCTGCTCCATATCGTTCACGATGTCTTTGATACGGTAAGGTGCGCCGTTCTTGCCATGCCCGTCCGTGCCAATCCACAGGTAGGCTTCATAGTCAGGGTCGAAGCCTTCGTAATATTCTTCGATTTCCTGTAATAAACTATCGGTGTCATTGCCTTTCATCTCAACCGAGAAACTGAAATCCTGCCCGTGAGGTGTGTATTGCTGAAAATCGAACACCACGATGTTCGGTTTGTCGGTATCGGTTTTTACTTGCCAGCCTAATTGTTCGGCTATGGCGGTAATCTGTTCTATTGCTGTCATCACTTCGTTTTTTTATTTCCCTTTGTTCCGAGTCTTCCGACTCGCCGCAGGGTTGGTTTTTATGTGCGATACCCGACGGTGAAAGCAAGAACAGCAGGCAAGGAACGGAGGCTAAAATTTTATGAAATGCCGCAATCTGCGATTGCGGAAAGTTTGCGTCAAATTTTATCCGGAGTAGCGAAGCGGTACTTGACACGCTGTTCGTTCGCCGTACCTTTGCACGATAAAAACAGCCTGTGGCGATGCCGGGCTTCGAGGAAATGAATAGTGAGTTGGTTGTATATAAAAAAGGTAGATACAAGCGTCTGCCTCCTTATGGCGTACAAAGGGCAGGAATCGCAGCCGAAAGACAAACTCTCGGACAAAATATATCGTGATAATAGTGAAACGATTATGTCCGTAATAAAATATCCGATATGTCACTATCAGAATGGATTGATAAGTGAGAGACGACAGCTCTCTCCACATTCCCATACAACGAGGTATGCGGGGCTTAGTCGGCACTATTCGCACAGGAACGGGTGAGCGAACTTGGCAGTCGTTGGTCGCATAATAATACACACGACCAAACGTATCAAGGAGGGCAGTTGCGCTAACCTCAAAGGGGGGCTTTATGAGTTGAAACTTGAAAGAATCGCTATTTCATCAAGATGATACTTCTTGACGTGAAATGTCAATGGTATGCGACAGTAGAATAGTAATGTGTAAGGAATGTGGGGCGGTTTCTGTATGAAATCCGCCCCATATTTTATAGCCTGCATCGGCCTACCATCCGCTACAGGCTATTTGTTATCATGCCGACAACTGTTTGTCAATCATCGACTGCAACTCCCGTACTTATTCTCTTCTAATCAAATACGGTCTTCTTTGTGTGGCACGCTCTATATATACAAACGAAACAAGGGGCCATACTTTCTAAACGTGTTTGCCTGGGTGTTGTCCTTTGTTATCGTTTTCTAACTTCTTTAACTGACCGGAATCCTTGTTGTTCCAGTGCCTCTGCCACACCCCGGTAATGGAACGGGTGAAGATAAAAGTCCGCTGCCAAGTCCGACCAGTTGCCTACGCGGTTGTTCCACGGACGCTTTAGCAGGTATTCGGCGTAGGTCTTGTCATACGCATTCAATTTGTCCTTGAGGTCTGGATTGTATTTCTCCTCAAAGTAAACCGCCTCTTTCGGCAGACGGGGTTTCAATCCGGGATCGTTTGCCGGATGGCCGATACACAATCCCAGCATAGGGAACACATACTCCGGCAGTTGGAGTTCGCGGATGACTTCCCGCGCGTTCTTGCGCACGTCGCCGATGGGTACTGTTCCCAGTCCCAACGATTCGGCGGCTACGGTGGCCGCTTCAAGCGCTATGCCCGTTTCATGTGCCCCGACAATCACCGTGTCGATGTCCTGCATCACCTCGTCAAGCGTCTGGCCCTTTTCCTTGCAAGCGATGTTCACGCGGTTATAGTCGGCACAGAATATCAGGAACACGGGAGCTTCCGCGATGTGGGGCTGGTCGCCGCACAGGTGTGAAAAGAGTTTCCTCCGCCGCGCATCCTTTATGGCAATGACGGAAACGAGTTGCAGGTTCACCCAGTTCGGTGCGGCCTGCACCGAACGTATGATGCAGTCGAGTTCTTTCTCATCCACCGGTTCGTCCGTATAGGAACGGATGCTGCGGTGTGACATCATGCTGTCTATCACCTTATTTGTCATAATCCGATTATTTTATATGTTCGTTGTTATCAATATCAATACGGCATCGACACCCTTTGGGGATGCCACTCGAATGCCTTTCCCTCGCGTGTCGCGTAGCCCAATCCGGGCCACGGCAAGTGGTAGGCAAAAAACAGCGTTTTTGCGTCTGCCATCCGGCCCAACACCTCTTTCCGGGTCTCTATTGCCACGCTGTAATCCGTATCGCTGTTGTAGATCCATTCGGGATGCTCGAAAGAAAGAATCTCCGAATGCACGACATCCGCGATATGGTACAATTCCTCATTATCCGAGAATATTCTGATAATGGAGTGTCCCGGCGTATGCCCCGGAGCTATAACCATTTGCAGGCAACCGAGCAATGTATCCCCGTCATGGAAGAGCCGTAAACGGTTGCCGGCAGCTTCGATATTCCTTTGCGCCACCTCCACGAGCATTCGCATGTGTGCCGTGTCCGTCATGGTGCTTTTTGAAAAATCCGGGGCGGAAGCAGTCCAGAAGTCGTATTCGATATCCGACAGCCAGACCTCCGCATTCGGATACATGGGTTTTCCGTTGCTGCCTGTCAATCCCCCTATATGGTCGGGATGCGCGTGGGTAAGGACAACATCGGTTATTTCTTCGGGTGAAATCCCGGCGTATGACAGATTTTCAGCCAGATGCCCGCATCCGTCCCCGAATACAGTTCCGGCTCCCGCGTCTATCAGTATAAGTTTTTCGCCATACTCCAGCAGAAGAACATTCATCGCCAAATCCACTTCGCGGGGAGATGAAAAGCCGTTTTTCAGAGTTTCAGCTACTTTTACCGAATCGACCCGTTGTGCAAACTCCGCCTGTACGGGTTTCACGGGCAGATGCCCGTCCGTAACAACCGTAACTTTTATTTTCCCGATGTCCTTCGTGTATAGCCCTATATGTCCTTTGGCAACCGAAGTCTGGGCAGACAAGGCCGTTCCAAATCCGAGAATCATGCTCCAAAACAACAATAATTTCTTCATTCGGAACAGCGTTTCAAAAATCTCCCTCGCCAAACGGCGAGAACGGAGATTCATATTACGGGCATAAAACGAATGTTTCATAGCGCTACTGTTCTATGTTATCGTTCGAAATGCCCACGGTTTGACCACCGTCCACCACAAGGGCATGGCCTACCATGAAGCCCGCGCCTTCCGAGCAGAGCCACAGCACGGCAGAAACCACTTCCTCCACTTTGCCGAGGCGTCCGATAGGTTCTTGTGCAATCATCGCCTTGTAGCCTTCGGGCGTGCCGCCGGAGAAACGTCGTATCATTTCCGTGTCTATCACGCCCGGACAGACGGCATTGATGCGGATGCCTTGTGCGGCATAGTCCAAAGCCGCTGACTTGGTAAGCCCGACCACACCGTATTTGGCTGACACATACGTGGAGCCGCCACGGAAGCCCGCCACACCCGAAGTGGACGACGTATTGACGATAGCACCGCCGCCGTTCTCCAACATCAGGGGAATTTCATACTTCATAGACTTGAACACGCCGAGCAGGTCGATGCTGTTCAGTTTCTCAAACTCTGCTTCCTCGATTTCATGCAGGGGTTGAATCTTATACTCTATGCCTGCATTGTTGAAAGCGATGTCAAGCTTTCCGAATGTTTCGACCGTCTTGGCAAGGGCATTCCCGATGTCCTCCGACTTGGTTACGTCCACTGTCACTGCCAAGACCTTGCCCCCGGCTTCTTCAATCAGCCGGGCTGTTTCCAGATTGGCCTGTTCCGAGAGGTCTGTTACCACCACGCTTGCCCCTTCTTGGGCAAAAGCGATTGCCACACCGCGGCCAAGACCACCGCCTGCACCCGTGATGAATGCAACTTTTCCTTCAAATCTTTTTCCGTTCATATTCGACTTTTTTATTGATTATTTTAATGTTGATGTTTAAGGTATCAGGACGATTGTCCCGTTACGTTTATTCGATTCCAACAGTTCATGGGCTTTGGGGGCTTCCTCCAGAGGCAGTCGGAGCGGCGCGTCGATTTTAATCGTCCCGTCCAGTATCGCAGAGAAATAGTCCTTTGCCATTGATTGCAACCTGCCGTAATCGTCCACATGGTGCTTCAGGTCGCCGAATGTGGCGTACAGCGAGCCGTGGACGGCCAAATCCCACAGGTCGAGCTTCACAGAACCCGTGACCATTCCGTAATTGACATAATAACCGAAGCGGCGCAGGGAGTTGAGCGAAGCGTCAGCCACCGCCTGCCCAAGCCCGTCGAACACGACATCCGCCTTTGCGCCTTGGGTGTATTCCTCCACCTTTGCGGCGACATCCTCCATCAGCGTATTGATGACAAAATCCGCTCCGAGCCGTTGGGCGATTGCTTTCTTCCCGTCCGAATCCACCGTGCCGATGACGGTTGCGCCCTTGCTCTTTATCCATTGCGTCAGGAGCGAACCGACACCGCCCGTGCAGGCATGGACGACGGCAATCTCGCCCTGACGCACGGGATAGGTATAGTGCATCAGGAAATGGGCGGTCAGTCCGCGCAGCGTGTTGCTTGCCGCAATTTCAAAACCCAATCCTTCGGGCAGGTGCAGTGTCAGGTTCTCCTTCACGATATGGCACTCTCCATACGCTCCGAACGATTGCGTATAGACCACCCTGTCGCCGGGTCTGAAATGCGTCACGTTCTCGCCGACTTCGAGGATTATGCCCGCACCCTCCTTGCCCGGCGTGAACGGCTCGATGTCCTTGTTGTCGCCGCGCAGGTAGGTTTCATTCCCTTTCCGCGTGTAAACGTCCGTGTAGTTCACGCCGATGGCATAATTGCGCACCTTTACTTCATCGGGACCGGGATGCCCCATCTCCACGTCTTCTACTTTCATGACGCGCGGTGCGCCATATTCCCGTACAACTATTCGTTTCATTTTCATATCAGTTTATCTATTCTGTTTGCTTTTTATACCTACTGTTTACCATCCCGCCAGCGGTATTTTCCGTGTCGGAGCGGGGAATGCCTTGTCTATTTCCTCCAAGTCCTTTTCCGTCAGGGATATGTCAAGGCATCGCGCATTCTCTTCCACGTGAGCTATGTTGCTTGCTTTGGGAATGGCGATGACATTAGAGCCACGTATCACCCATGCGAGCATGATCTGCGTGGGCGTGGTATTGTGCCTACGGGCAATTTCAAGCAATGTCTTATGGCTGCGTAACCGTCCTTCGCCAAGCGGTGTGTAAGCCATGACGGGGATGCGGTGCGCTTCACTCCACGGCAGCAGATCGTATTCCACGCCACGCTCTTTCAGGTTGTAGAGCACCTGGTTGGCTGCACAGTTTTCTCCGTGAGGCAGGGAGAGGATATGTTCCATATCGCTTACATCGAGGTTACTCATACCCCAACGGACGATTTTGCCCTCCTGCCGGAGTTCTGTCATGGCACGGACAGTCTCGGAGAAAGGATAGCGGCCTATCCAATGTAACAGGTACAGGTCGATACGGTCTGTTCCCAGCTTTCGCAGGCTCCGTTCGCAGGCCCGTTTCGTTCCTTCATAGCTGGCATTATCGGGCAATACTTTGCTTACTAAGAAAACCTTGTCACGACAGTCTGAAACAGCTTCACCTACCAGATCCTCTGTTCCGTACATTTCCGCGGTGTCAATGAGCGTCATACCAAGTTCTATACCACGGCGAAGAGCCTGTATTTCTTCATTGCGCCGCCGCCCCATCTGGTAAGTGCCTTGTCCGAGCGGGCAGACTTGCCGCCCGTCCCGGAAAGTGATTGTTTTCATTTGAGTCCTTCTCCTTTTATATATTCTTTGATGGTGCGTCCGTCCCATTGTACATCGTTTTTTATGACTTTGGCCGGTGTTCCGACAAGCAGTTGGTTGCTACCCTCAAAACTTTTAGTCACGATGCTGCCCCAACCGATGATATTGTCACGGCCGATACGCACATTTTTGCCTATTTTTACGTCCTTGCCAACCCACACGTGCTCGCCTATCTCAATGAAGTACGGGTGGTTGGTCGGCTGGCCCTCCATGTCCATGATAGTATGTGCGTCCGTACACCAAATATCCACGCCCCAACTTATCATCGTATCGCGTCCGATGGTGATGTGCGAACCGTCTTCCTGCAAATAGATAAGTGCTCCGCAGGTGATGATGTGCTCGCCGATATCCATACGGCAGTTGTTGGCTGCGCGAGGCGTGTTTGTCCAAGGGTCGAAAGCCGTGCCGATGGCAAGGTGCAGACCGAACATGCCCCATCCGGCATTATAGCAAACTGTCAGTGATTTACCCACATTCATCCGGTTATTGTCACCTATAATCAAAATATTGAAAGCAATATTGGTCAGTAATTTCACGGCTTCTTGTTCCGAGCCGAAATGCAAATCCACACGGTTTCCATTTCCCTCGATGGTGATATTTGCATTGTTCACAATTTCTTGCCATGCGGCGGCACTCCCGTCCAGGCATTCTACATCCATGCTTTCAGGGAAATGTAATACGATTCTGTTATCAGTTCCTTTTATCTTGTTCATGATTGCAATTATTTTAAGTGCTTCTTGAAAAATTCCTCCATCTTATCGAATGGCACTTTACGGTCATAGAGGTCCGTGTGATTGGCATCGGGAATAACCATCAGTTCCTTGTTGTCACCTGTCAGACGTTTGTAGGTATCCTCGCTGAAATAGTAAGAGTGGGCTTTCTCGCCATGAACCAGCAACACGGCACGGTCTATCTCGTTGATATAAGACAGCAGCGGCATATTGATGAACGATAACGCCATAGTCGGTGCCCATGCCCCGTTGGAATTGATGGAGCGCGGATGGAAGCCTCGATCGGTCTTATAGTAGTCGAAATAATCCTTTACGAACTGCGGTTCATCTCCCTTGATACTGTCGGGCAGACCCGGTGTACCCGGAGTAACCGTTCCACTCTGTGCGTCACGGGTACGGATGCCGTTCATCGCCTTTCGCTTGGCATTGCGTGCCTCGGCACTGTTCTCTGCATCGAAATATCCGTTGGCATTCACACGGCTCATGTCGTACATGGTAGAAGCCACCGTGGCTTTGATGCGCGTGTCCATAGCCGCGGCGTTCAGCCCCATGCCGCCGAAGCCACAGATACCGATGATGCCGATGCGCCCCGCATCCACATTGGGCTGAGCGGAAAGGAAGTCCACCGCCGCACTGAAATCTTCCGTATTTATGTCAGGCGACGCGGTGTTACGTGGTTCCCCTGCACTTTCGCCCGTGTAGGAAGGGTCGAAGGCAATGGTGAGGAATCCGCGTTCTGCCATTGTCTGGGCATAAAGCCCCGATGCCTGTTCCTTTACTGCACCGAAAGGACCGCTTACGGCAATGGCAGGCAGTTTGCCTGTGGCATTCTTCGGCACATACATATCAGCCGCCAGCGTGATGCCGTAACGGTTAGAAAACGTGATTTTCGAGTGATTCACTTTGTCGCTCTGCGGGAACACCTTGTCCCATTCTTGAGTAAGATTCAACGTCTGCATACTATTTTCTGTTTTAGTTTTTGACTCGCTGTCAGTACAACCTGCAAGCATAATGATACCTGCAAGGGTTGTGATCGCCATAGATTTGAAGTCTTTCATTTTCATCTTGTTTGCTTTTGATTACAGCGGCAAAGGTAAAGCAAAAGCCCCACAGCTAAATTGCTGTGAGGCTCAAAGTTTGTTGTTGAAAAGTTCATTTTGTATTCAGGCAGAAACGGCGGTGGGAGGTATGCCGTACTGCTTCTTGAACGCGGCGGAGAAATGGGATTGGTTTTTGAACCCGACTTCCGTATAGACATCCACAATCTTCCTGCCGCCTTTCTTCATCAGGGCGTAGGCCACTTCAAGGCGTTTCCGGATAAGCCATTTCTCCGGAGTCAGGTCGCTTATCTTCTTGAAATCGCGCTTGAACGTGGCAAGGCTTCTTCCCGTGTAGTGCGCCAGTTCTTCCATTGTGAACTCGTACATGTAGTTCTTGTCCATGAAGTCCAGAATGTCGATTTTCCACGGTTCATTGAAGTCGAACAGCGTGGGGACGAACCGGTCGTCGAGGTGCAGCAGGGCAAGCAGTCCTTCCTGCATTTTCAAGTGCATGAAGTCACCCTGCGGCTTCACTTCCGGGTCGAAATAGGGTGTCATCGAAGCGAACAGACTTGTGATTTCCACGCTTGGGGGAAGTTTCATCACTTCGGACTTGAGCTTGGGCGTTGTTGCCGGAACTTTGTTCTGCCCGAACTTGGTGTACATCTCCCGCAGGAAATTGCGTGAAAAATTCAGGAACACGCCGCAATAACGCTCTCCTTCGTAGGTCTTCTTGTACATCGTGATATGATGGTCGCGGGGAATGTACACGCACTCTCCCTTGCGGACATGGATCTGCTCCTTGCCGTTGTCGAGAATCATCTCGCCGGAATAGACATAATTCAACGCATAGTCCCGCGCACGGTGGATACATCCGCTTATATCGTCATAATAAAAACTATAAAACACATCCTCGTAATTGAAGATGAGTTTCATCGGATTCGATGGGTTTTCTGGGTATTTCTCCTTCATACTTGTCATATCGCTATCAATCTTTTTTTGCAAAGTTACAAAAAACGCACAAACCTTTAATTAACAACTTATTGTTTCTCTGAAAAATCGGAAGATCTCGTTCGTAGGCACATTCTGTACCTTGTATTGGACTGCAAGTGCCTGTTCCCCCATGCCGTATAAATGGCAAGAATCGCAGCCGGAAGATGGATTTTCAGACAAAATATAATCGTAACAATGAATGGACGATCATGTTCACAACGAAATTTCCGGTATGTCCCATCAGAATGGTAACAACCACAGAGTCCAGACAGCTTTTTCACCCGATACGACTTTCTACTCTTACAAAAGGTTTATGAGGGTAGTAAAAACGAACTGATAGGCAAGCTATTGAAGTGAAGACAGTCTGTTCTTTACAAAAGGTATGGCGGCAACGACCGGAATATGGACAACCACCTGTTCCCGATTGGCAGGTGGTTGCCCGATATAACTTCCGCAGCCGGTATCAGGCGGCCATACGCTTTCGGATAAGGGCGATGTTCTTATGCACGAGGTTCATAATCCGCTTGTGGTATTTCGTATTTTTATTGCATAGCCCCCTCGACTGCAACACCTTGAATGTTTCGAGGCTCAACTCTACGGTCTCGACCCTCTTGTCCTCTATCCGTGCGGAGAATACCAGCGTATTCGGTTTGAGGTAATATTCGCACTGTCCCACGCAGTGGTGCAACGCATTACCCTCGTCGTAGTAGGCTTTCACGCTGTCCAGTACACGGACAACTATCGTCCCGTCCGTGAACTCCAAACCGAAGAACTTGCCTTTCAACTCCCTGAAACGTGCCTCGTTTTCCCTCGCCCGTTTCATCTGCTCCTTACGTTTTTCCTGCTCTTGGAGAATACGCACCTTGTTCTGATACTTGTCATGCTCGGCTTTCAAATCGGCGGGGCAAACATAGTGGGCGTTGTGCAGGTCCTTGCCGCACCTGTCGAGCATACGGAGATAATCCACCCATATTCCCATGTCCGTTATCCGATACTTCCGGCGTAACACGATTTTGTAGGACGGCCAACAGAAATCCAAATCCTGCGGGTGGTCGATGAAGCGCTTGAGGTCTCGTTTGCGTCCACTTTTAAGTATTGTCTCCACTCGGCTGTCCGATAGCAGGGCTTTCATCAGCTTTTGCGGGGCGATGTCGGCAAACGACCCTTTCAGCCCGTTGCGCCGTAACTTCGGGATAACCGTGTAGCCCGGACAGACATAACAGTCGGCTATGCGTTGGTACACGTAATTGTCGTTCCGCAGTTCCAATCCCGACCCGTACAGAAAGCTGTCCAAATAACACCCCATTGTCCGTTGCAAGGCTGTCAAAGCGGTTTTCCCATTCTCGTCCAACCAGTATCTCGCCACTTCGCACACGTCTGTCCGAGCGTTCCCGCCTTTGCGGTAACAGACATTCATTCTGAAAATCCGCTGCACCTGAAATCCGTCCTGCGTGGTGATGACGGAAAAATAGCTTTTCTCATCTGTCTTGCGGCAAAGCGTGTCTTTGAGCGTCAGTTTGGCGTGGCAGTTCGGGCAATGGCAACGCTTCGCCTTTGTCTCGTTCCACCTATGACCACAATCGAGGCAGGTCGTTTGTCCACTCGGTGTACGAAAAGCGTAATGTCCGACGGTATGCCGGAACGCCCATTCTGCCTGTTTCTCCGTGATAGGCAGCAACCGCCCGTTGGCGGCTACTACCTGATGTTGGAATTTTGTCCGTGCTTTCATGGTCAGAAATCGAAGAGTGAGAGTTCCGTTTGGGTATTCTGTACAGCTTTGGCGGTCGGCTTCGGCCTGCTGTGGCGTTGCTGTATCTTGCGCATTTCTTCCTCTTGATAGGCTTTCAGCGCATCTTTTCGAGCTTGCGCCTTTTCTTCTTCGGTCAGCTCCACCTTGTGATTGACCACGACGCTGCAACTGATGGGTTTGCCCACGTCGATGTTATCTTCATCATAGTAATGAATGGCGAGCGACCACACCTCGTCGTCGGTCATTCCGCAACAGCCGCTTGCCTTGACTTGATTGAGAATGAATGTAATACAATCGTCCAAGTTCTTGTTTTCTTTGGCATAGGAGACGGCGAAAAGTTCGTCCGTCCGTGCCTTGCCGTCCAAGTATTCCTTGATAGTCCGTTTGAAATGTTCCGTACCTTTCATCGTTCAGCGTTTTGAGGTTAAAAATGATAGTCGATGACACCGCCGATGTAGAGCAGCGTGCCGGGTTTAAATTCACATGCCTGCCGCAGGAACTCGTAGGATTGCTCGGCGTTGGATTGCAGCCCATCCTCGTCCATGTAGAACCAGTAAGCGGTATCGAGCGGGTTTTTCAGGAACTTTTCGAGTTGATAGACCGGGCCAATCCAGTCCTGCACACTTTCGGGGGTAAGGGCTTCCGCCCTGCTTCGAATGTCTGCGACGAAATCTTCTCTCCATCGTTCCGCACCGCCTTTGTAGCGTATGGTATCGTCGGAAACAAGCTCGAACATGCCTTTGGGCAGAATGTTGTTTACCAAGTTGTCGATATGGAACTGGCGTTCCTCGTCGTCAATCTCCGCACAATAGTCGAAGAAACTGTCGTCGCCCTGCGTGAGGGTGTCCTCGTTCAGATAGTTGTCCTTGCTCACCCGTGTTTCGGTAATTTGAAAAATCTTGCTGTGCATAACTTTAAATTTTTAATTTGTTGAACTTGCTTTTTTTCTTCTCCCTGCTTTCGGAGCCTTTCGGCTTCCTTGGCGGGAGAGATTTTACATGCAAGCCAGCACAGCGGGGAAAGGACGGAAAGGCAAGCAAACGGCCGGGGAATTTCACGGAATACCCAACCCGCCGAGGTACGAGGCGGGGGCTGAAAGGCCATCTTCGATTTGGGAAGGCTGCCGTGCAAATCCGCGAGCCGTTAGCATGGCGGTGCTTGACACCGGACGACCGCTGTACCTTTGCATGGGAAAATCCAACCGGCGAGAAAGTGGCGAAAACGAGATAAGGGGAAGAAGGAGATATGATAGTAGAGTAAAAGGGGAAGCCCCGATGATATAAAGGGTACGGACGATGGTTATAAAAGAAAGCTGTCTCGTGAAAACGGTGAACAGAGAAAGCCCCCTCGAACTTTTACTGTCCGAGAGGGCTTATCGCCTACTCTATAAAATGGTAATGGGCATTTTGGCATTCTCCGTTCGATTGTGTCTTTTGCAAAACGCCATCGACGCTGGAATATCGGCTAAAACAGCCGTTATATATCTGCTTGCCGTCAAGCGTTATCCGTTGCAGGTAACAGCCGCATACTCCGTCACGGCTACGGTCTGCGACAAAATGGAACACGATACCGTTGCTGTACGACAATCGCAATTCCGTATAGTTTATCTCGGTTTTGGGCTGTTCGGTCGGCAAACGGGTATTGAAATAACCCGTAGCCAGCATGACCTGTCCGGTGAAACGCACGGCTTCCGCCCGATATTTTTTCATGGCCGAAGCCACGGGGCTTTCGTCCCGACCGTTTCCGACAAACGATGCGGGCAGGATTCTGTTCCTGTAAGACAGTTTGAACATGCCGACCTCTTCCTGCACCACGGGCAGGCCGACAGCTTCGTACTCCTCTTTCGTCATTTCGATGAAACGCGTGCGTTCCTCGTCCAGATAGAGGCGGTAAGCGGGTTTCACCCGCTCCCGCTTCTCTTCATATTCCGCCTGTTCCCGTGCGTTCATGCAGTTATAAACGTGTCGGGACACTCTCCGCACCACATTGACGAAAGTCGGGCTTTTGCATATCCCCAAATGCCGGGCGAAGTCGGGTACAGTCCCGATAAAGCCGTACTCTTTCCAATGATAGGTTTTCATGGCTGTCTGTCCGATTTAATCCACGACCACATATTCATTGATACTGCAGCAAGAATCGGGGTTCTCCTGCGCCCATTCCTCAAACAGCGCCTTGGCATCCTGTTCCGAGCGGACGGTTTTGCCTGCGACCTCGCCAAGCCACGCAAACAGGCTCTCCCTGTCGGCAAAATATTCGCAGAAGTATTTGCCTTCGACAGTACATAAATCGACTATGTATTTGTCGGTAAAATACTTGCCTTCGCTGTCGTTGGTCTCGTAGAAACCCATTCCTGGCTCTTCGGTCTGGTAATAATAACGGAACGATGGGAATTTCTCGCACACGAGGTCGAATGTCTCGTTGCATGGCCCCCATGCCGTCTCCGTCGTAAAGCGGAGGGTTTCGCCCACCATTTCGAGGTTTGCCCAATCTCCCCGACAACTCACCTTGTCCCAGTCCTTGCCCAAAGCGTCCACAAGACACCCCAGCCACGATGTCCCGAAGCCGTTTTTCACAGCAGGCGTTTTTCTGTCCTGCAAATCTTTCATCAACTCATAGAGGCTTTTGATTTCCTGAGCGTCGCCCTCTATCACATACGCTGTTGTACACCAGTTTGGCATAATCGTTAATTTTTATTCGTTAAACTTTTTCTTCCCTTTTTTCGGAAGCTGTTCCGGCTTCCTTGTCGGGATAGATTTTACATGCAGGCCAGACAGCGGGAAAATGAGGAAAAGGCAAGGAAACCGCCGGGGATTGAACGGAATACCCAACCCGATAGCGTAGCACGGCGGGGACCGAAAGGTCATCTTCGATTTGGGAAGGCTGCCGTTCCATCTGCGAGCCGGTTAGCGGAGCGGTACTTGACGACCGAATGACGCTGTACCTTCGCATGGGAAAATCACACCGACAAGGGAGTGTGGCAGGGAGCGATAAGAACGAGAATAAATAAAAAGGAAAGGCGAACGGGATATAACGGGTATAGAATATGGGCTTGAAAAGGAAATTTTTCGGTATAATTATAATAAGGTGTTTCCGGACACGAGGCCGGGTAGCGGTCTTGTGTCTGTCATAACCGAAAGGTCCAGCGAACAATGAATAACGCAACATCGTTCAGCAGTCAGAAACAGTAACTATGCCGTCGTACTGATTTACGACAATGCCGATAAGATAAGGAAAAGCCGAAAGAGGGGATTGCCTTCTTTCCGGCTTTTCGTGAAAGTCCTATTATCCGGGCTTTCCGTTATTCTATACGGTCCAGCCTGCGGATTTCTCCTGAATCGTCCACAGACGGGCATAAAGCCCCTCGTGCCGCATCAGCTCGTCGTGCGTGCCCTGCTCCTTTACCCGTCCGTCTTCCAGAACGACGATCCGGTCCGCATTCATAATCGTCTTGAGCTTGTGGGCGATGACGATGACGGTGCGTCCCTCGATAAGCGTGTCGATGGCTTTCTGCACCTCCACCTCGTTTTCCGGGTCGAGCGATGCGGTCGCTTCGTCCAGCAGGATGATCGGCGCATCCTTCAGGATGGCGCGGGCGATGGATATGCGCTGCTTCTCGCCGCCGGACAGCGTGCAGCCGCCTTCGCCCACCATCGTGTCGTATCCCTGCGGCAGGCGCATGATGAAATCGTGGCAGCAGGCTTTCTCGGCTGCTGCGATGACCTCCTCGTCCGTCGCACCGGGCTTTCCGAAGCGGATATTGTCGCGTATCGTGTCCTGAAACAGATAGACGTCCTGGAACACCATCGAGATGCGGCTCATCAGACTTTCGGGTTCTATATCTTTCATCGGGACGCTATCGAAAAGGACACGCCCCTGCTGTGGGTCGTAGAATCGGGCGCAAAGTTTCATCACCGTACTTTTCCCGCTGCCCGAAGGACCGACGAGAGCCGTCAGCGTGTTCTTCGAAAACGCAATGGAAACGTCCTGCAGCACCGTCTTGTCCTGATAGGCGAACGACACATGCTCGAAACGGATGTCGCCGGTGGCCGGAGCCTGCCGTTCGCCTTCCATCTCCGGCTCGTTCATCAGCGTGAGAATGCGCCCTCCGGCAATGGAGAAGTAGCGGAACTCCGCAAAGTTGGTCAGCGCCGAAGTCAGCGGGTCGAACACGCGCGAGCCGACCACGAGGAACAATACGAACACGAGCAGCGAGAGTTCGCCTCCCAGCAGCAGGTAGGTTCCGCACAGCACCATCAGGGTCAGTCCGGCCCGCACCAATGTAATGCACAGCAGCACGAAAGGACCCAGCAAAGCCTCCTGACGGATGCAGGCACGGCGCAGTTCCGCAAAAGCGTCGCGCAGCCGGACAAAGCGGTCGCCCAGCAGGTTGTAGGCTTTCATCACCCGAATGCCCTGCAAGTATTCCTCCAAGCGATTCCCGGCATTGATTTTGGCTTGTATCTGCTTGCCGCTCAACCTTTTCTGCACACTCGTGCTCATCCATAGGACAAGTATGGCGACCGGCAAGGCGGCGAACATGGCAACGGCCATCCGCCAGTCGATCCATACCAGCGAGAGGAACGCCAGTACGGGCATGACGACGGCTCCCATCAGTTGGGGCAAATGGTGGGAAATGCCCGTCTCGGCCATCGTGAAATCGGTAACGAGCATGGATGAAAGATCGCCGGGGTCGCGCCGGGAAAGAAATCCGAGAGAGAGTTTCCGCAGATGTTCCGCCAGTGCGATACGCCCCGACGCACTCATCTCGTAGGCTCCTCTGAAATTGGCCCGGTAGGAGGTCCGTTCAGCCAGAGCCATCACCAGCATATAGACGGCCAATATGCCGAAAATACACCACAGCCTTGCCGTGTCGAGCGGTCGTCCGCTGCCGTCGAATGCGGCGAAGATGATGCGCACCGCCTCGATGGAGAGACAGAAAGGTATGATATTGACCAGATTGACGAGCATGGTATAGCCCACGGGCTTATAAAGACGCTCCGTATGGCCTATCGTAATGTTTTTAATCGCATTCATATTCCACTCCTTTCATTTATGTGCGATGATATGCAATTCTTCTTTTTTCTGAATCATCCGAATGTCGGAAAATCCGGCTTTGGACAGCAACCGTTTCAGGTCTTCGGCTCCATACACCGTCATTCCCTTTATCCTGTCCGTCCACGCCTTTCCAAGTTCGGGGTCGCTCGCTTCCAGACTGATGAGAAAGCATCCCCCTTTCCGGAGCACGCGGAAGACTTCGGCCAGCGCCTTGCCGACGGGAGACCAGAAATAGACGGTCTCGAAGGCCGTAACGGCATCGAAGGCCCCGTCCCCGTAAGGCAGGGAGCAGACATCGCCCTGCCGTATGAAACATCGGCGGTCCAGTTCTCCCACATTGTGCCTGCGGGCGAAGGCGACGCTCTCCTCCGACAGGTCCATGCCGTAAACTTTTCCCTGCGGACACAGCTTCAGCAGACGCTTCACGTTGGCGCCACCCCCGCATCCGATGTCCAGCACATTCCATTCCGGCCGCCAGTCCACCTGTTTCATGCCGCGACGGGCCAGCGAAGCGTGGAAACAGTTCATTCCCCGCAAAATCATCCGTCCCCAGAATCCCTGCGGGCAACTCGTATTCTGTAAAATATCGTTCAAGAAACTATTCTTTTTCATATCTCCGTATTCAATTTTTGTTCAACTTCCAATGATAAGCGCTCGTATAGGCATCCCACATGTTCTTGTAGAGACCCTCGACGACGGATAAGTCGTCGTGCCGGCCCTGCTGTACGATCCGGCCCTGCTGCAAGACCACGATGTTGTCCGCCGAGACGATGGACGACAGCCGGTGGGCGATAATAATCACGGTCTTGCCCTTTATCAGGGATTGAAGGGCCTGCTGCATCTTGTATTCGTTCTCCGGGTCGGCGAAGGCCGTGGCTTCGTCCAGCACCAGTATCGGCGCATTCTTCAGAATGGCACGGGCCACGCATACCCGCTGCGCCTCGCCGCCTGACAGATACACGCCCTCGTCGCCTATCCTCGTCTCGTAGCCTTGCGGCAGCCGCTCAATGAACTCGTGGCACTGGGCGGCTTTGGCCGCTGCCACTACCGTTTCTTTCGTGGCGGCGGGGGAACCGACGGCGATGTTCTCGTACAGCGTGTCATAGAACAGGAAAGTATCCTGAAAGACGAATGAAACGGTATCCATCAACTGCGGCGTAGCAATGTTCCTGATGTTCACGCCGCCGATGAGCACCTCGCCCTGCTCCACGTCCCAGAAACGGGGAATCAGATTCGCGACGGTGGACTTGCCGCTTCCCGAAGGCCCCACGAGCGCTGTAATCCGGCCTTGCGGCGCCGTAAAGCAGACATCGCGCAGCGCCTCGGTACGTGTGCCCTGTTCCGTATTTTCGTAGGAGAACGACACGTGGCGGAACTCCACCTCATACGACTGTGGCACTTCGGGGCGTTCCGGTTCGGGAACGGGCTTTTTCTCCAGAATGCGGTCGATCCGCGCCACGCCTTCGTCGATCTCCTTGGTGTTTCCGCCCAGAAACGTCAGTTTGTAGATGGGCGAAGCCACACCCGGCCCCATGATGATGAAAAACAGCCATACGGCGGCCAATGCAAGCGACTGGGGATTTCCTTGTATTAACAGGATACCCACAGGTAGAATGAACGTCACCATCGAGTTAAGCAGGACGGTGAACGCAATCATTCCGTTCTGGTAGGTGTCGCAGCATTTTAGGGCGAACGTCTTATACGCCTGTATCTCGGCATTGAACTGCCGGAACGAGCGGACGCTCTGTCCGAATATCTTCACTACGGGCATTCCCCTGACGTACTGCACAGCGGAGGCGCTCATCTTTTCCTGCGCGTCATAATAGATACTCATGAACTCCCGTGCCTTCTTTCCCATGAAATTGGAGAATTGCAGGGCGAAACTCACCAAAACCACGGCCAGACAGACCACTGTCAGCCATGTATCCAGCGAGAAAAAGATGACGAGCATCACCACGACCGTCGCCACTACGTTCACCAAATCGGGAATCGTGTGGGCGATGAATCCCTCGATTTTCTCGATGTTCTGCTCCATCGTCTTCTTGATGGCTCCGGTAGAGGTGTTGTTGAGATAACCCAGCGACAGCTTGCCGATGTGTTCGGACAGCCGGACGCGCAACCCGTACAGAATGCGGAATGCCGCCACGTGCGAGGACATCAGGGCAGCGTACAACAGCACCAGTCCGCCGATAAGCCCGCAGAAAGCGATCCAGCCCCAGCGAATCATGCCGGCTCCGTCCACCGAAGCCGGGCTTGCACCGTGCGTCAGCAGCTCTTTCAACACCTCGTACACCGCCCAGTAGGGTACGAGCATACACACGGCGCTGCCTGCCGACAGCAGACCTGCCAGAAAGAGCAGTCCTTTCTTCTGTCCCGCAATCTCGAACAGGCGGGACAGACCTCCTTTCTTCTTTGTCTTATCCATTGTCTTTTCCGATTTTATACCTTGTCATTTCGATACGATTTCATATCCCAACATTGAGCTGAACTTGTAGCACAACTGCGTCATCCGTCCCAATATCTGCCCGAAGAAGAAGCCCCAGCGCGGACGGAAGAACTTCATGTAGTTGGCCTGTTCCAGAAGGTGCAGGCGAGGTTCCCACTGTTCTACCAGATGCCCGTCGCTTAGGCCGGAGCGGATTTGCGCCTCGTGTTCACGAAGCGAATCGGGTTTCACCCCGTGACGGCTCATTATTGTGCCGCAGACATCGAACCACAGTTCGCCGCCCCCGAAACGCTCCGCTACATGATGCAGGAATGCCTTTACCTGCTTTTCGTAGAAATACATCAGTACGCCTTCGACCACGAAAATAAAATGCGCATCGGAATGCCGACGGCGCAGGTCGTCCAGCCAGTCGGTTTCCAGCAGGGAGGCCGCGATATAGGGATTGCCCGGCTGCTCCGGAATCAGCTCGCGGCGTAGCGCAATGACTTCCGGCAGGTCCATGTCGTAGAATACAGCCTTCCCGTCGCCGATACGCTGGAAACGGGTGTCCAGACCGCACCCCACGTTCACCACCACCGCATTAGCGTGTTTCCCGATGAAGCGGCGCACGGCACGGTCGAAAAACCACCCGCGCACCACGCAGCCGACCTCGCTCAGCTTCGCCCCGTCGAAACGGGAATAGTCGTATTCCAGACTGTCCACCAGACCCTCCGCAACCTTGTCGTTCAGAATCGGGTTCTTTCGGCGGCTCTCTTTCGCCCTGTAGTAGAGCGGAATGAGCAATGTCTCGGCGACAATGCTCTCGAATTTATGTTTCTGTTTCATTTGTTATGATATTTATTAATGAACGATATTCAGATTTGTTCACGAATAAAAAAAGAGGAAACCTTCGTGAAGATTTCCTCTTTTCCCGCTGCCCCGTCACGGCAGCTCGTCCGTATGTGTCTTTTCTATCCGTCATACCTTGATAATGGCCCTCCAACCTTGAATTTCAAACAGAATATAGTCGTGCAGAATGGATTCCATTTCCTGCTTGGGCACCGCGTGCATCAACAGTTCCTCGAACAGCGTGAACATCCACACCGTATGCAGGTGAATGATGAAGTCGGACACGGCCGTATTTATATCCGGATACTTTTTCTTCATGGCGGCGAACCATGCCTTGACCAGCCCGGTCGAGCGGTCGGTGTAGCTTTCGCGAAAATGTTCCAGCGAAGAACCTTGGGCACGGAACAACAGGATCTCCAGCAAGCTGCGATGCGTTTCGATGAGCGAAACGTATTCGTCAATGCAGGCTTTCAGGTATTTTTCGGACCGCATCACCATCACGTCCTCGCCGCGTATTCCGTGATGCTCTTGTAACATGGCCTCCATAGCGTGCAGGACGGGACGGACCACTTCACAGAACAATTCGTCCTTGTTCCGGAAATAATTGTATATGTTTCCCACGCCGACACCGACGGCTCCGGCAATCTCGCGCATGGAGGTCTTGGAATACCCCTGCTGCCCGAATCGCTGTTCGGCGACTGCCAATATGCGGCCACGTATGTCTTCTTTGAGTACCTGCATAAATAATGAACGATGTTTCCATTTATATTTTGCAAAAGTACGGGGTTTGAATTGACTGGACAATACCTATTTGTGGTGATTTTACATGATTGAAATAAGGGAAAAGCAGGTATTACCGGAGGTAGCGAAATACCTTTGTTTATATCCGAAAGGAAAAGTCATATTGTTCATTGAAAAGGAGAAAGTCTCATAGATTATAATTACTTTTGTACTTAAAACCCAAAGAATCAAATATAAAATGGCAAAGATTACAGTAAAAGATACGAGTGTCACAATTATATCAGTCAACGAGAATGATTATATCAGCCTGACAGACATAGCAAGATACAAAAGCGATGATCCGACTGCGGTTATCGGGAACTGGCTGCGTAACCGGAATACAATAGAATATCTGGGTATTTGGGAGAGTCTATATAACCCTAATTTTAAACCCCTCGAATTCGAGGGGTTTAAAAAGGAAGCCGGGCTGAACGCCTTTACCTTATCACCGACAAAATGGATAAGTACGACAAACGCAATAGGAATACTATCCAAGTCAGGACGCTACGGCGGCACTTACGCTCACAAGGATATAGCATTTAAGTTTGCAAGCTGGATTTCCGTTGAATTTGAACTGTATATTATAAAGGAGTTCCAACGACTGAAGACCGAGGAACAACAGCAACTCGGTTGGTCAGCCAAACGGGAACTGTCGAAAATCAACTACCGCATACATACCGATGCCATAAAACAGAACCTTATCCCGGCAGAAGTAACCGCCAAACAAGCCAGTATTATTTATGCCGATGAAGCCGATATGCTGAATGTGGCGATGTTCGGTATGACCGCCAAGATGTGGCGTGAGCAACACCCCGAACTGAAAGGGAATATCCGGGACTATGCCACAATCAATGAGCTTATTTGCTTGTCGAACATGGAGAACTTGAATGCCGTATTCATCGAGCAAGGCATACCGCAGGGAGAACGACTTATCAAGCTCAATCAAATAGCGATTCATCAAATGGGAATATTGGAGAGTGGCAATAATGAACGCAAACTATTAAAATAAATTTAAAAGTATAGCACTGATAGAACCAACTGCGAGTAAATGAAAAAAGGTTGTGTCACTTCACATTTGACACAACCTCTTGTTTTTAACTATCCGTTATTGCTTTTCCCAAAATATTGTAAAAGTTGTGGTATTCAATATATTGTCTGCGTTTCTTATATCAACACACTTACGAATAACAGACTGGACTTTACCTTCTTGATCTATCTCATAGGAATATTCATAGAAAAAGTCTGCATATCCGTCTGTAAAAGATTCTTTTGAAATTAAATTAGCAGAAAACTTTCCGTAGAATCCAAAAGGTGCAAACAACGAATAATGGCTGTATTGATTTTCGTAGTCTTTGCTGTAATTAGAAATTATACAGTTTAAATCAATGTTAGCATTATTTTTCTCATCAGTATATTCGTAAGTATAAGTACCGTTTTTTATTAAGTTATTAGATTCATAAATAAACTGAATGTTATTTATGGATGAAATATATCCTTCACTATTATATTGAGGTGTAGCCACCAATTTTTGAGCAGAACTTGTTGTACTGAATAACTTTTCTAATTGATTATTATTCAAGTAACCTGTATAAGATTCGCCACCGCCACTTACATGAATTTCCTCTACTCCCTTATAGGTATAATCGGAATTAAATGCAGATTTACCGTCATCGAAACTGTACGTTTTTATGCGTCCTTGTGTGTCATATTCAAAAACATGAACGGCAGAGTATCCTATTTCATTTCCATACGAAGTGGTTTCTGTAATCCGATAGATTTTTTTCTCTATAGGTGTTGGCTCCGATTCATTTCCCGTATTGTAATCACCTATACGATAATAGTAATAAATAAGGATATATTTATCCGTCACACGATAAATAATCAGCATGGATTTTGTCAATTGGAATATATACCAACGTTCACCGTTAAAAGTAACAGAAGGACCTTTTTCATCATATCCAGCGCCACCGCCAGTGTTTTCACCTTCATCAACATTCCAGTCAAAATTCCCGGAGCCACTGCCTCCTGTTCCGGTGTCACTGTTCCCAAAATGCCCTGAACCGTTTTCTCCAAAATTTAAATCAGGTATATCTGTAATATCCAGGTCTTCTATCACATTTCCATCTTCATCTGCTTTTTCTGCATGGTTGGGTTTCCATTGTCCGACAATCATTTTTGCTACGCTGGGTTGTCCGTCTTCTATGACTAAAGTCGCAATGCCTTCTTCGTTACATGCAGATACTAATGCAACAAATAATAGAAGAATGAAATATTTTATATTCATGTATAACTTATTCATAATTATGTTCTCCTTGTTTATTATTTAGCGATTTCAAACTCTACGCGACGGTTTGTAAGTCTTCCCTCCGGTGTGTCATTAGTAGTAATGGGGCTGGACATACCATAGTACTCATACTTCAGACGACTGGCTTCCACACCAGCCTTTATCAAGTAATTATAAACGGCTTCGGCACGCTTTTTAGATAAATTCAGGTTATACTCCTCGTTACCAACATTATCTGTATGTCCTTTTATGATAATGCGGATAGGGGTATTTTTCATTAAACGAACAATCTTATCCAAGTAGGGATATGATTCTTTTTTGATAATACTTTTATCAAACTCAAAGTTTATAATATCTATTGCACAAATAGTCTTGCCTGTAACAGATTCTCCTTTAGCAATCATTTCCATGATTTCCTCTAAAGTATAACAAGGCTTTTCTTCTTTCTTTACTTCTTTCGGTTTTTCTTCAACAATAACAGGCTGTGGAACATATGTCGGTGTTGGCTGAACTTTCTTTTTGGGAGCTCGTTTAAAAATGCTCAAAGGAACAGAAAGTGTAGCTGTTATTTCCAACCCTTGTAATTTACGATTGCCGTTAATATGATAAACCGGGCGGTTTAGTGCAATCGCATCACCGTCTTTCTCCATGTTACTGTAAGTGTCTGTAAAACCGTATTGATAATTTGCTTCGAATGCCAGTTGTAAGCGTTTGCGGTCATTTAAATGGATTGGAATTTTTACACCAGCTCCTATAACTCCGCTGGAGCGCGACTGTGAGAAGGAGATATTCCCTTATTGCATGGAACACGGCATCGGCGTCGTACCGTTCTCACCGATAGCCAGCGGTTTCCTTTCGGGAAAGATCCATGCAGATACACAGTTTGAAGCAGTGGACGATGTAAGGAAGTTCGTTCCCCAACTGAAAAAAGAGAACATCGAGGCCAACCGTCCCATATTGGACATCCTTCAAAGATATGCAGACAAGAAAGGCGCTACACTTGCCCAGATTTCACTGGCATGGATGCTCCACAAATATCCCAACGTCGTGCCTATCCCCGGCTCGAAAAACCGGGAACGCATCCTTGAAAACCTCGGTGCGACAAATGTGAAACTGACCGGAAAGGAGTTCCGGATGCTGGAGAAGGCATTGGATGCCTGTCCGGTGCACGGTCATCGCGGACATGTGGAAACCGTGCAAGGCAATTTTGGGAACAACTGGAAAAAGATAGAGAATTGACTAACAGATACGGATAATGAAAGAAGTAAGACTGAACAACGGGGTGATGATGCCGACCATCGGTTTAGGTGTGTTCCCAATCCCCCGAAACGAGACTGAACGGGCCGTGAACGATGCCCTCGAAACGGGCTACCGCCTGATAGACACAGCGCAGACTTATTAGAACGAGGAAGGCGTAGGTAATGCCATTGCTCGTTGCGCCATACCTCGGAGGAGTTGTTGAGTACCGGCGAACGCAATTTCAACAACCGCCCGTACAACGGACAGGCACTCTTGATAAAGGCATCCAATAAACCCGGTATCTATAAGGCAAAGAATTGGCGGGTGCGTTTAATTACGAAACGACCAATTACCCCTGCCCTCGTGGGTACCGCATACCCAACCATCGTGAGCTGATGCTGCTCTACACTACATGGAGCGGATATGTCGAAATCAAGAAATATGGTAAGGCATACATGTGCAAGACCTCGTTCGGCTACAACGATATCCCTCCATACTCCAATAACCGCTTCGGCTTTACTTACGAGGGTACAACCTGTACCTTATCCAAGGCGACAAGAGGTTTCTTGTGCGTGCGGTACGCGACTGGACTCCGGGGACTAATGACTGACCCTAAAATAGAAAACCCGTATGATAAACTGTTGTCTATCATACGGGTTTGAATTATATGCCCCAAACGTAGATCCATTTGAAACTCAAATCAATAGGGCGTTTTTTATTAGAGATATTCAGTAAATAGCATAAAATTAGGGAACTTTGTCTGTCATCTGACAGAAATACGATGATAAAGGTACGTTTCCTTTACCGCTTTTATCTCTTTTTCAAAAAATGCTCCGTGAGCCATTTGCGCACCGGGAGGTCGTAGAATTTCAGACAGGCATAGGCAAGCGCGAAGGCCCCGACGAAAGTGAGCAGCATGTAAGGAAGCCCTTCGGCAAGCGTCGCCTGATGGTTGCAGACCCATGCCGTATATATATAGACCAACGGATAGTGGGTGATATAGACGGGATAGGATATGTCTCCCAAAAACTTGCATACGGCCGCAGAACGCCTGCCCGTTATCCTGCCTCCCGCACCCATCGAGACGATGACCGGGAAAATGCAGATGATGCAGAACGCCTCGTAAAGCCCGTTCATCCAATACCCGTCCTCGCCACCGATACGGGGCACGGAAAGCACGACGATTATCATCAGGCTGCACCACCAGAAGGCGTGCTTGCGGGTACGTATCAGCCAGCCGAACCGGGACAGGAGCAACCCGCCGAAGAACGGGTACATCAGCCGGACGAGGCCCACGTATTGCTGTTCCCAGTTCAAGGCCCATCCGCCCACGATGTCGCCGGCGGGTGCGGTAAGGCAGCGGTGTACCGTAAAGCACGCTGCTATTGCCACGAAGACGGTCAGTGCCGTTTTGCTGAACTTGCGAATAAATAGTGCGTACAGTATGTTGCCGATGTATTCGTAATAAAGCGACCACGCCGGTCCGTTCAGCGGGTGCATTTCCATCCATCCGCGAATATCCCATTTCAGCGGCAGAGGCAGCAACGTACAACCTAACAGCATGACCAGCAGTAGCGCACCGACGGACACGCCCTCCATTGCCGGATAACAAGGGGCTTTCTGAAACCAAAAGAGTGCGGCTCCCACAATACTTCCCGTGACCACCATAGGTTGCAGCCGGATAAGACGGCGCTTGAAGAAGGTTCCCATGCTCATCCGGTTCCAACGGTCATCATAGGCATAGCCGATGACGAAACCCGAAAGCATGAAGAAGAAATCGACTGCCAGATAGCCATGATTGATGATCTGGTTTAGATGATTGCCGCCGGAATGTGCTTCCAGCAGATGAAAAGCTACTACCATAGCAGCCGCCACACCGCGCAGTCCGTCCAGAATCTCGTAGTGCGGCTTCGAGGACAAGTAAATATTTTGTATATTCATTGTATAATGGGAAAAATGTTATTGTCAATCATTTTGTAGAAGGATTTCGGATACTTCTTTAGCATAACTTCTTCCTACGGGTATGGGCTTGTTAAGTCCGATTAGATGTATTTCCTGTTTAGAAAATTGTTGTATCTTGTTTACAGGAACAACAAAGGAACGATGTACTCTTATGAACTGTTTTTGGGGTAACATTTTATGAATTGCTTTAATATTAAGGCGTGAGATGATCGTTCCCCCGTTTAAACGGAATATTTTACTATAATTCTCCAAAGCTTCAATATAAAAGATATCAGAAATAGGTATATTTACACTGCTGTAATCTTGTTTTACCACGATCGTATCTTGTATGACATCATGAGTTGTTTCGTCCTCATTTGCCTTGATGTGTAACATCGCTTTTTCCACAGCCCTTTCAAAACGTTCGTAAGCGATGGGCTTATGCAGGAAATCCACTGCGTCGAGGTTGAATCCGTCAAGGGCATACTTGGCATGAGCAGTGGTAAAAACAAGTGTGCATTTTTCAGGAAGTGCCTTTGCCACATCCAAGCCACTCAAACCGTTCATCTCAATATCCAGGAACACTAAATCTGGTTTAGTTCGGACTATTTCTTCCAGCCCGATGCGGGGTTCGCAAAAAGAAGTAAGCTCCATGTTTCCTTTTCTCTCACAGAACCGTTTGATGACAAGTAATGCGATGGGCTCGTCGTCTATTGCTATGCAGCTAATCTTTCTCATGAAAGTTGTATGGTTAATTTTGTTCTGAATTCATTTCTTTTCTTGTCTCTTTCCGTGAGCAGGGTAAAACGTTCCGGATACAGTAGTCTGAGACGTTTGCGACAGTTTTCTATTCCGATAGAAGGAGCGTCCTGTTCTTTCTCCCTCATTATAGAATTGCATGTTTTGAAAAACAAAGTTCCGTCTTCAACGATGATTCGTATGAGTATAGTGCAGTCTTCGGAAGAAGATGTTCCGTATTTGAATGCGTTCTCCACAAATGTAATCAAGATCATAGGCGGTATTTTTACGCTTTCTTGATCTGTACGGCTTTCGAATATCACTTTCGTATGATGGTTGAGTCTTAGTTGTTGCAATTCGACATATTGGCGGATATACTCCAGCTCACTTTCAATGTTAATCTTTTCAACAGAAGCATTGTGATACATGTACCTAAGAATATTAGAGAACTTGACAAAAGCTGATTCTGTCTGGTCAGATTTGGTAATGACTAAACCGTATAGGGTATTGAGCGTGTTGAAAAGGAAATGTGGGTTTATTTGCGCCTTGTACATGGCCAGTTCGGCACGGTTTTTCTCGGCCTCCATTTCCTGACGGGCAAGCATTTGGCGGAAAAGTTCAAAAATGACTTCGATGGCCAGTCCGAATCCGGAAATGATTAGAAAGAAAAACCACACAGTTTGGGAATGGAGATGGCGGCGAAATTCCAGCGGGAGTTTGGAGTTGGTGTTTTCCGGCAGGGGGAAATGCGTCACCAGTTCGGTAATGAGCATCAGCAGTGCAAGTACCAGTATGATATATCCGTATTTTTTGCGTATAAACAAGGAAGGAAGATTTATGTTGTGATAAACAAAATAGAGCAAATAAATATATACAATCAGTGTTACGACAAATACAGGCTGGGTGACAAACCATTTGTCTATCGGAACGAGCATGATAATCAGTGGAAGTATGACCAAACAAAAGAGCAGATCCACATAAATGGTTATCTTGGGGGATATGGCGGCGGTATGCTCGACCGTATCCTTTTTCCTGTTTTTCTTAATCTTTAAAAGCATCGGCATGTATTGTTAATCTTTAAAAGAGGATAGCTAAAAACACTATTTGATTGTTTCTGCAAAGATAATTCTTTGAATTCATACCTCAAAAGGCTGATTATTGTCATTCGTCAACACATTTCCGCCGTTTATCAACACATTCTTAGAGCATATATAAAATCTTTTTAGTTTTGCCTACATTCGTTTTGTAGACTTTAAATATTCATTCAATAACCATAAATAGACAGAGAAATGAAAAGCATCTTCATTTTATTATCAGCATTGATACTATTGTCTTCATGTAACCCGAAGCCACAACAAGAGGCGGGTGCCAAGTACAAGACACTGCGTGTGGAATTTAGTGATAGGACACTTAAAACCGGATATACGGCCAGCCTACGGGGACGACAGCATGTCGAGATACGTCCGCAAGTAAGCGGTATCATAACAGAAATCCTTCTGAATGAAGGAGATCCTGTAAAGAAAGGACAAGTTTTGTTTATTATTGACCAAGTTCCTTATAAGGCGGCACTTGAAACGGCAATCGCTAATGTAAAAAGTGCGGAATCACGTCTGGCTACGGCCAAACTCACGGCTGAAAGCAAGGAAGAACTATTTAAGGAAAATGTCGTTTCGGAATTTGATCTCCAGACGGCACGCAACTCTTTGGCCGAGGCCCAAGCTAATCTTGCTCAAGCCCGGGCCCAGGAAACCAATGCCCGTAATGATTTGTCTTATACAACGGTTAAAAGTCCCGTAAACGGAGTTGCCAGCATGATTCCTTACCGCGTGGGAGCCTTGGTCAGCAGCAGTATCACCGAACCATTGGTGACCGTTTCTGATGATGAGAAGGTATATGCCTATTTCTCTATGAATGAGAATCAGATATTGGACTTGATACAACAATATGGTTCACTTCAGAAAGCGATGGATGGGATGCCCGATGTAGAATTGACCTTGAGTAATGGTAAAGCTTATGCACATTCAGGTAAGATTAATGCCGTAAGCGGTACTATTGACGAAAACACGGGGGCGGTGAGTCTCCGTGCGGAATTTGACAATCCTGATAAACTGCTTCGTAATGGTGGTAGCGGTACAGTATTCGTCCCTTCACACCAGGACAGCGTGATTGTCATCCCGCAAGCTGCCACCTATGAATTACAGAACCGTGTTTTCGTGTATAAAGTGGTTGATGGTAAGGCCAAGTCAGCTCCGGTCGAGGTTTTCCGTCTGAATAACGGGATTGAATATATTGTTGAGTCCGGGCTGGTTCCGGGCGACGTGATTATCGCAGAAGGCGCGGGTCTTGTACGCGAAGGAACAGAGATAGATACTCATACAACTACTAACGAATAAGCTGTGCCATGAAAATAAGGACTTTTATTGACAGACCCATTTTGGCGGGAGTCATTTCTGTTGTCATTCTTATATTGGGTATCATCAGCCTTGTCCAGTTGCCTGTCGAGCAATTTCCTGAAATTGCTCCTCCTACGGTAAGCGTGCAGGCTACTTATACCGGTGCTAATGCCGAAACGGTACAGAAGAGTGTAGTTGTTCCTCTGGAAGAGGCACTGAATGGTGTGGAGAACATGATGTACATGACCTCTTCAGCCACTAACAGCGGTTCAGCCAATATCCGTATCTATTTCCGTCAAGGGACAGATCCGGACATGGCGACTGTGAACGTACAGAACCGTATCGCTTCCGCTCAGGGATTACTTCCTGCCGAGGTTACGCGAAGCGGTGTTACCGTGCGTAAACGCCAGACCAGTAATATTAAGGCTTTGGCCTTGTACAGCCCGGATAACTCATTTGATGAGAAGTTTCTTAACAATTATCTGAAAATTAATATTGAACCTCGTCTGGCACGTATTGCCGGTGTGGGTGAGGTCAATGTGATGGGAGCGGATTATTCGCTGCGTATCTGGCTCGATCCGGGAAAGATGGCACGTTACGGTCTGATTCCGGACGACATTACAAAAGTGCTCGATGAACAGAACCTTGAAGCACCGACCGGTACGTTGGGAGCAGAGTCGGAAAATACATTCCAGTATGTGCTCAAATACCGTGGCCGTTATGAATTTGAACAGGATTATGAGAATATGGTCATCAAATCGCTTCCCAGTGGCGAAGAGCTGAAGTTGAAGGATGTGGCCACTGTCGAATTAGGATCGCGTACTTACACTTACATTGGCGAGGTGAACGGTCATCCGGGTTCTAACTGTATGATTGCCCAGACTTCAGGCTCGAATGCGAACGAGATTATCGAGGAAATTGATAAGGTGGTGGAGGATATCCGGGAAACTCTTCCCAAAGGTATGGAAATAGCTGATTTGATGAGTACGAAGGATTATCTTGATGCCTCTATTAAGAATGTTATAAAGACGCTTTTCGAGGCTATCATCCTTGTAATCCTTGTAGTTTATGTGTTTTTGCAGAGTTTCCGTTCCACGTTCATACCGGCCATTTCAATCATTGTTTCTTTGGTTGGTACCTTTGCATTTCTTGCCGTAGCGGGATTTAGCTTGAATATGCTGACACTTTTTGCATTGGTATTGGTAATCGGTACGGTGGTGGATGATGCCATCGTTGTCGTCGAAGCTGTACAGGCGAAGTTTGATGAAGGATACAAGTCTCCTTATTTGGCCACAATAAATGCCATGGGAGGTATCACCTCCGCACTTGTCACCACAACCTTTGTCTTCATGGCGGTATTTATTCCGGTATCGTTTATGGGAGGGACTACCGGTACATTCTATACGCAGTTCGGTCTTACGATGGCCGTAGCTGTGGGTATTTCCCTTCTTAATGCGATGACTTTGAGTCCGGCACTCTGTGCGCTCATCATGACTCCGCACGGAGATGTGAAGCAGGGAGAGAAGATGAGTTTTTCTTCTCGTTTTCACATAGCCTTTGATACAGCTTTCCATCGTGTCGTAATGAAATACAAGGGCGGGGTGTTCTTTATGATCAAACGCAAATGGCTGACCGGTATGTTGTTGATAGTGGCCGGTGCCGGATTATTTTTCTTGATGAAGACGACCAAAACCGGTCTTGTACCCCAGGAAGATATGGGTACGGTATTCATTGACGTGCGTACTTCTCCGGGAAGTAACCTGGAAGAGACAAAACTGGTGATGAATGAAATTGACCGCCGTATCAAGGATATTCCACAAATCCGCATGTTCTCCAAAATTACGGGTAACGCCATGATTAGCGGGCAAGGTGCGGCCAATGGTATGTTCATCGTCCGCCTGCGGGACTGGAGTGAACGCACGGAAAAGGGTGATGATATAAATTCTGTAATATCTGAAATATATCGTCGTACAGCTGACATAGCTTCGGCTGATATTATGGTTTTCGCTCCACCCATGATTCCGGGTTATGGAGTGAGCAGTGGTTTTGAGATTTATGTACAGGACCAGAAGGGAGGTAAGATAGAGGATTTACTTTCCATAACCCGGCAGATGATTGACAAACTGAATGCCCGTCCTGAAATTGCACGTGCCACTACCTCATTTGATACCAAATTCCCTCAATATCTGGTGGAAGTGGATGCCTCACGCTGTAAACGCAACGGGGTTTCCCCATCCGATGTACTTTCTGTCTTGTCAGGTTATATAGGCGGTAACTATGCATCCAACATGAACCGTTTCTCCAAATTGTACCGGGTGATGGTGCAGGCTCCGCCTGAATACCGTCTGGATACGGAGGCACTAAACAATATGTTCGTGCGGAATGATAAGGAAGAGATGACTCCCGTAGGACAATACTTGAAACTGACACGTGTATACGGAGCCGAAACGCTCTCCCGTTTCAATCTGTTCTCGGCCATCAATGTCAATGGTATCCCTGCCGACGGATATAGTACAGGGCAGGCTATTCAGGCATTGCGTGAGGTGGCGGAAGAGACGCTTCCTGCCGGTTATGGATATGAATTTGGCGGCATGTCACGTGAAGAGGCTTCAACGGGAAGTTCCACTACTATCATCTTTGTCATCTGTGTAGTGTTTATTTATTTGATACTATGCGCCCTTTACGAAAGTCTTTTTGTACCAATTGCGGTCATCCTCTCGGTTCCCTTCGGTCTTGCCGGTAGCTTCTTATTTGCCAAAATGTTTGGTTTGGAGAATAACATTTATCTGCAAATCGGTCTGTTGATGTTGATCGGGCTTCTGGCCAAGACTGCGATTCTTCTTACAGAGTATGCTTCGGAACGCCGCCGTCAGGGTATGAGCATCTCCCAGGCAGCAGTGTCAGCCGCCCAAGTTCGTTTACGTCCGATTTTGATGACTTCGCTGACTATGATTTTTGGTATGCTTCCTCTGATGTTTGCTTCGGGCGTGGGAGCTAACGGCAATATCTCTATTGGTGTGGGTACGGTCGGCGGTATGCTGATTGGTACGGTCGCCCTGCTTTTCATCGTACCGGTGCTGTTCATCGTGTTCCAATATTTGCAGGAACGTTTCATGCCTGAACGTCAATTGCCCAAATTGGAAGAAAAAGATCAATAATCTGAATATAGATAATTTTGAGTGTATGAAAAAAATAATAATATGCATATGTTTATCGGTGGGATTGAGTTCATGTTCAATTTATCGGACCTATAAACGACCCGATGTGTCGGTTGTTGACAGTCTTTATCATCAGCCGGCTTTGTCTGCCGATACCACCGCCTCTATTGCAGACCTATCGTGGAAAGAACTTTTTACGGATTCGCAATTGCAAAGCCTTATTGAGAAAGGGCTTTGCAACAATTCTGATCTGGGTATTGCTCGCCTGCGTGTCAAGGAGGCTGAAGCTCTTCTTAAGTCGGCACGGCTTTCTTATCTGCCTTCCCTTGATTTAAGCCCGCAGGGTACGATTAGCAAGGCGGAGCATGGTAACACAACCAAAAGTTACGATTTGGCAGTTTCTGCGAGTTGGGAGATTGACATATTTGGTAAACTTACCAATGCCAAGCGTGAGGCTCGTGCTGTACTGGAACAGAATGAAGCTTATCGGCAGGCCGTGCAGACGCAACTTATAGCGACTATTGCGAATAACTACTATATGTTGTTGATGCTGGATGAGCAACTGGGAATCACCCGTCGTACAGCAGAAAACTGGGCTGAGAATCTTAGGGTAATGAAGGCTCTGAAAAGAGCCGGGCAAGCAACTGACATGGCAGTAGCGCAGACTGAAGCGAGTAAGTTATCGGTAGATGCCTCATTGCTTTCATTGGAACGGCAGATTACCGAGTTGGAAAATTCTCTGTCCGCGCTGCTTGGTACACCTTCGGCCAGCATTGAGCGATCAACCCTTGACACCCAATCCTTTCCGGACACGCTTTTAGTGGGCGTTCCCTTACAACTTTTACAACGCCGCCCGGATATACGTCAGAGTGAAGCTGAACTGGCCGCTGCATTCTATGTCACCAACCAGGCTGTAGCCGCTTTCTATCCGTCAATTACACTGGGTGGTTCCGCCGGATGGACCAATGCAGCGGGAGCCGCAATTACCAATCCCGGCCAATGGCTCTTGTCGGCCGTAGGCTCACTCGTGCAGCCACTCTTTAATAGAGGGCAGAACATTGCAAACCTGAAAGTAGCCAGGGCACAACAGGAAGAAGCGGTGCTATCTTTTCGTCAGAGCCTTCTCGATGCCGGTATGGAGGTAAACAATGCTTTGGTACAATGGCAGACGGCAAGAGGTAGATTGCAGCTTGAAGAACAGCAAATCATATCTCTTGCATCGGCTGTGCGTAGTGCGGAACTATTGATGAAACACAGTTCACAAAATTATCTGGAGGTACTGACAGCGCGTCAAACCTTGTTGCAGGCAGAACTGGATGCTGCATCGGATCGTTTTGACGAAATACAAGGAGTCATCAGCCTTTATCATGCCTTAGGGGGCGGGATTGATTAAAAGAGTTTGTGATGGCTGTCGTTTTCCATTTGGATAGTGTTTGCTGATGAATCTTTAAACATCAGTTTCATGATTTGGAAAGATTTTATCCTTATCAGACTATTTATTCAATTACGAGAAAATACAGTGGGCTATTATCAAATTCGTAAAAAAATAGTTGTGTAAAAAAGCCCTTAAATACAGAAGCTGTTCAAAATAGGATTGCTAAAGTAAAAATCTTATAGATTGAAACCTAAAAATAAAAGATCTCCTGCTTTTAGCCATATAATTAGGATAAACTAAGGCTAAAACAGGAGATCTTTATGTTGCAACTTATAAGGTCTATCCCATTTTTCTATTTTGAGATAGCCTCTAATCTTCTCTAAAACAAATTAGATTATTTTTGAATCTCACCCTTTTCGTTGAATACAACGGTTGTATCTTTTCCATCTTTACCGGTAAGGATAACCTTGTAAGTTTTAGCAGCTTCATCAACAGAGGCTTCCTTGATTGTAGATTCCGCATAATTCTTTTTGATAGCATCTTGAACAGCCTGCGGAAGTTTTGCGGCTTCAATAGGTTTATATTCATTTACCATAGCTACTGTCTCAATTCCTGCTGTCATCTCATTGGCAAATGCAACTGATGTACCCAATCCCATAACTAATGCTACTGCAATAAATAACTTTTTCATAAACATTTTATTTTAAGTGAAACAAAAAACTAATATTTGAAAAATTAAAAGCAAATAAAATACCGAATGGAAACCAATAGTTGAAATTTAATAACTCATTAACACATTTTTCCCTGCTTTTTATTAGTAGTCTAAAATGGCTTGTGTTATTAACACTTGTTTTACAAACAGTCCATAGTATTAGTGTGGATTTAATTCTACACTTTCTACACTTTTTGTGTATTAAATCTACATTTTCTATTGTTATAAGTTCTGGGATTTTTTGAAAAGCGATCTATTTTTCGCAGATGGCTTGCTGTTCCGTTTGTGCTTGTGAGCAATTGCCTGATGATTGTTTTTATGAGTGATCAACGTTACTATCATCGGGAGTAAGCAGGGAGAGGGTGACCAAGAAGTAAAAATATCTCTCTGCGAACTGAATATTTGTAAGAAATCTCTATCAGGAGTACGAACAAAAAGAGGACGACTAAGACTTTGTTGCCCTCTTTTCCGTTTTTTCATATCTTTCGCTCTAAACTCAAAGCTCTTTTTTCCTTGCAGGGCGTCTTTTCTTTTTCAGCCATAAATAATACCCGCTCAGAGGCAGGATTCCGCCGATGAAGGCGGCCAGAAAATAAAGCACCTTTGTCGTCATTCCGCCCCACGAGCCGGTGTGGAAAGCGTAGAACCACCCTTTCATTTTCTGCGCTCTGGGGACGTCGCTGTAAGCCGTTACGGACGTGATTTCCCCTGTCCGGATGTCGAATACCGCCGTGTCGCTGCTGCGCATACTGCCGGGCTTGTTTATCTGGGCCTTTCCGGCGGTCAGCGAAATGGAGGCATAGGCGGGATAACGGAACTGCAGATCGGATACCACGTCGTCCCATACCGCATAGTCGAACTCCGGCTTTTCTTTCTGTTTCTCCTTGTCCCGCTGTTGCGGAGCGGGCATGGCGGGACGGGCCGTCGATACCCCGAACAACCCGTAAGCCGCCGTGCGGTACCACTGGAACGACCACGTAAGTCCGGTCAGGGCCATGACGAGTAGAAACAGGGTGGCATATATGCCCAGCGAGACGTGGCTGTCGTACCAGAAACGCCACCATCCTTTCGTACACGACACGGCAAGGCGGTTTTTCAGCGCCTTGCGGGTGCGCGGCACCCATATCACGACACCGGAGACGAGGATAACGACCATTATCAGGGTGGTAACACCGACGATAACCTTACCGGCCGACTTCGCCCCTTTGTAGGCAGGCGCATCCATCAGCCACCGGTGCAGCTTACGCATGGTTTGGAAAAAAGGGTAGCTCTCGGTCCACCCGTTCACTTCCCCGGTATAGGGGTTCACGCTCAGCGAGCGTTTTCCCGCACCTTTGAACGTGGCCATGCAGACAGCATTCCGTTCGCCGGGCAGTTGCAGGGAGAGCAGTTCCAGCGAGTCCGGAACCTGCCGGCGGATATGCGCGACCAATTCGGAAGGTGCCAACGGGGTGTCCCCTTCCGTGTACGTGACTTTATAGATTTCCGGATTGAGGCTTTCCGTTATGTCCCGCTCGAAAACGAGGGCTGCCCCCGTGAGGCAGATAACCGTGATTATCAACCCGACGGGGACAGACAGCCATAGATGTATTTTCCGAAACGCTTTATTCATAGTTACAGCGGAAAATTTATTGTTGTTTCAACAGGCTCACACCCTGAACAGATTCCGTATCGACTTCCATACCGCGTGTCGCTGTCCCGTCTTTGCTGATGGTGTAAAGGGCGGGCAACTGGCTGTCGGTGGTCTCCACTTCGAACGTGATGGTGTTGTTGTCCGTGTCTGCAGCGTATGCCAGTGCAATGTCGTTGATTACGTCCGCATTGGGCAGGCCGGTGACAGGAGTGTATTGCGTGGTTTTTACATCGAAAATGCCGAAAGTCTTGTGCGATCCTTCCTCAAAACCGGCTGTTCCCGCTTGGGTATAGAGTTGCAGGCAGAACTTGTTGTCGCCGATGTAGAAACATTTCCATATATAGTGGCCGGTTACGTCAGTCAGGTCCACGTAGTAGTTATCGTCGATGGCTACCGGTTTACCGTCCTGAATGTTGTTTCCGCTGATGCGCAGCACGGCTGACGGAACGTCGGGAGCTGTTTTTCCGGAGTTCTTGGAGCCTTGGCAGAACAGGTAAATCTCGTCGCCCACTACTTCGATACCGGTTTCCGTGCGCGAACGCAGATTACCTTTAATCTGTCCGGCTTCCTTGCCCACGTGGTCGGCACTCTTGCGGACAATCATGTTCTGGTACTTCAAGTACTCCTTGTCCGCATCGGTAGGGTCGAATTTATATACACCCAAGTAGAGGTTGTTTGCCAAGTCCGTACTGTAGCTTGCTTTGGCTTTGGCACCAGTAGCCCCATCTTTTACCAAATGCTTGGTACTATAGGACAGCAACACATAATCGCCGAACTCGGCGATGTCGCCCACCCCCCATGTTTCGCCATCCATTTTGCTCTGCGGTTCCTTGGTCATGTCGTCGCAGTCGATTATTCCGTCCACTACGGCTGCGCTGAAGCTGTTTAACTCGATGAATTTCACACGTTCGTAGTGGTCGTAGTCGGTAGCTTGGTCGGACATGCCGATCAGATAGTTTTTGAAGATACCGCGTGCCTTCACGTCACCATCTAAAGCTACGCCGCTTCCGTGCTGGGTCAGCTTTCCATCCACCAGCTTCCATGCCATCGTGATGTAGTCCGAAGAGGAACCTCCCTGCGACGGGTAGTTCATGCCTATCAAAATCTCATTCTTATAATTTACGAAGTCGGGGTTGTTCCCGCTGAAAAAGATACGTCCGTCGGGATTCGCAGGGTCAAGTGTCCCGGTCGTCGGATTATCGGTCGTCTGCAAATAGGCGCCGTTGTTTTCTCCCGACCCGCTCATTACCACATACTGCTTGTCGGAATTGCCACTACTGCCCGTCCCGGTCGGGTTGGGGTCATCGTCACTACATGCACACAGAGTACATGCACACAAAGCTAAACTGAAAAGTTTGAGATTTGTTTTCATTTGCACTTGAATTATTTATTGTTATTTAATGAAATTATATCCGAATTTGACGGCAAAGGCCCGTCCCGGTTTCTGCATCTTGAAATTATCGTACAGGCGGGCATTAAAGATATTGGTACACTCCGCCGAGACCGTGAACTCCGACTTCTTCCCGAAATTGTAGCTTACGAAAAGGTCGTGCGAGAACTGGGTCGGCACATCCAGTTCGGGATTGTTGTAAGTGTTCCATTCGTAGCTGAACTGCTGTATGTAATTCATCATGTAATGAATGTCCAGCGTGGTTCCTTTCAGGAAAACATTGCGCAGCGTGATCCCGGCCTCTCCGTTGCCATACATGTACGGAATGGCGGGAATACGTTCCTTATAGTTCTTGCTTTCCCGCTGCGTCCCGGTCACGTATCTGGTCATGCTCCGCATATCTATATAGCTGAAATTACCGCCGACAAAGAAGAGATTCCCGAAGGTGTAGCGGATACCGAAGTCTCCGCCGAGGTTGCGGACCCCTCCGTCGTTCTTCGAAGAGGCGCGTCCGTTGTCATTGTTCGTGGTCCGACGGATATAGTCGTCTATCTCGCGGTACTGGAAGGCTGCATCTATCGTCAAACGATGGTTACCCACGTCTATCGGACTGGCGGTAACGCTGACATTGATGTTATTGCTGGTCTCCGGTTTCAGGCTCGAATTTCCCCGTTCAATGTCATCTCCCGTACCGAATAACTCGCGGCTGGTGGGCAGACGAAGCGCATACTCATACGAGAGCCTTAACTGCACGTGTTGTCCCCAGAAGTAGGTACTGGCCAAACCGCCGCCCCAATATGAGGAGGTGTTGCTGAAATTCTGGTAGTTACTGCCACCATCTGGGTCAAGATACGCCCTCCAGATGATTTAGGTAGTTTTTTACGAAAACAGAGGTGTTCCATTTCCCTTTGTAATCATATTTATAGCTCAATCCGGTAACAGCCTTTATGCTTTGTTGCGGGTGTTCGTATTCGGCCTTGTACTGCGTTTCGTCCTTGCCCGAACGAGAGAAAGAAGTGAATGTGGAACTCAGGGACAGGGAATGTCCGTCGGCGGGGAAGAGGGCCATCCGGAAGTTGGCCGCGCCGTTGTTGTCCCGATAACGGTATTTGGTGTAGGACAGCTCTCCCGGAGCGCTTTTGGGTTTACTCATTTCTCCCAGCCAGTTGTAGTTGCAACGGGCCGTATCGGCCGCATAGGACTGCCCGAAGTTATAATTTCCGTTCAGCGCCACATGCAGCCCTTTCAAGACTTTGAACTTCTTTTCGTAAGTCAGCTGCGGCATCAGCGTGTTGGCGGTCGTGTAACGCGCTCCGTACACCCAGTTCATGTTGGAGGCGTTCTGCGTCTGTTTGTACTCGTAGCCTCCGGTGAAGCCTAAAAGCAGGCGGTCCGCCCACGGCTTGTCAACGACGCCGACTTTGAGGATTGCGGCCTCGTTGTGGTATTTGGCATGGAACCGACGGACTACGAGGTCCTCATATACCACACTGTTGCCGGTTTCGCCGAATTTGGTATAATGGTCGATATTGACTTTATAATCGTTGTCCGAGTAGTTCTGATAGGCATTCAGAGAGACGTAGAACCCTTTCTTCGTGGTATGTTCCGCATAGACATTGGTTTTGTGGGTGTTGAACGAGCCGAATGAGTAGGAAGCGTTCACACGGGTACGCCGGCTGTCGTCCGTAACTATATTGATAGCCCCGCCGAGCGCGTCGCCGCCCAGTTCGATAGGCACGACACCCTTGTACACCTCCACACGCTTGGCCAAACCTGCCGGAATATTGTTCAGCCCGAAAGCCGAACTCATACCCTCCATCGGCACTCCGTCGATGAAGACTTTCACGTGGCGACCGGAAAAGCCGTTCAAGGTGACGTTGGCTTCGGAACCCACGCCTCCTGTGGAGCGAATCTTCACCCCACTGATTTTGTCGATGACATTGGAAAGGTCCATCGTCGTGCTTTTCAGCTTGGCGGTTTCCATCAGCGATACGTTATAGGCCAGCCGCTGTACTTTCTCCGCCGGGCTTAATCCTTTTACCACCACTTCGTTCAGTGTCTGGGAGTCTTCCTGCATCTCGAACTTGAGATAATTTTCTCCCGTACCGGGAACATATACTTTCTGGGCGGGCTTATATCCCAAAAAGGTAACGGAAACACGAATTTTAGGGTACTTTTTCTTCAACTGAAGTTGAAACTCTCCTTTTTCATCGGTAGAGCCTCCGGTGATGTAAGTATCGTCCCCGAAAGAACGTATTTCCACTGCCGCATAACTCAGTGGTTCACGAGTGGTACTATCGGACACTCTTCCCTTGATAACCTGCGCATTTATGTTTACACAAAATATTGATAACAATATGGTTAAAATTGATTTTATTTTGATTCTACTCATTTTGTTTATGGCATAAATTAAATCGCTGAAAAATTATATTTATATAAAAATATCATCAATCACAATTTTTAGGTATATATTAATAACAAATACAGTATTTAGTCTTAAAATATACCTTTTTATAGTTATTTTCTCCTTGAAATCATAAAAATCGTATTCTATACAGTTTCGTTTTCACATCGAATTGAAAGGTATTTTCGGGAAAGGACATATCCGCTATTCCACCTGTCGCAATCCGTACCGGTAGGGAGGCGGCATTCATATAACAACACAGAAACGAGAGGAGTCCGGGAAGGGATTCCTCTCGTTTAACTTTACCTGCGGCCGAGCCTTTGACCTAAGACATACTCAGCACAGCCCGACCGGAAGCTCACTTATTTCCCTTCGATTCAGGGAAAAACAGTTCCACTCTGGTATGCCGGTTGGCCGCCGTAGGGGCGTAATCGGAGATACCGCCTTCGCCGGTCTTGGTCAACCTGTCTGACGGTAATCCCCGCTTGTTCAGTTCCGAGGCGATATAGTCGGCTCTCGAAACACTCAAGGCATTGTTGATACCGACTGTTCCGGTCGCACTATCGGCAGCTCCCGTGACTTTGACCTTCAGACCGTATTTCTTTGCCACCCGTGCCAGTTCGTCGAGATTGACCAACTGGGAGGTGTCTGTCAGGTGCGACGTGCCGAGTTCAAAGAAAAAGAAGATGGGAGCACCGATACATTCCCGTCCGGACTGCATCCGCACGGCATAGTCTGCCAAGGTGCTGTCGGGAAGATTCTCGAACTGTCCTGTTCCGAGGCCAGACACGCTGTCCTGCCTATGCTGTAGGCTGTCTGCCCGGCCATTCCCGTTCAGGGCTTGTCCTTCCAAGGGCGATTTTCCGTTCCAATGCCTGTTCTTCAACCTTGCCCGCAGGGAGTTCAGTCCGCTGTAATTGTTCCTCGGATAGCCGTTGTGCCCGATGGTATCGTCATCGTCAAAAAGATGACAATACGTGTCAAGCAACCCTTCGATTTCCAGTATCTTCTTCAGCTCGGCCAGCGTCCGGCGGTCCTTGTCATGCTGTCCTGCATAACGGCTGTTTTGTTCCGACAGGACATTGACATAATCAACGAGCCACTGGTCGCGGCGAACGTAGGGACTTGGGTCTATGGCCCGTTTCCAGCCGACTTTGCCAATATGGAAAGAGAACCCGGCAGTGAGCGAAAGCATGTGATCGCCGGGACGGTTCGCCTTGCCGTATCCGTCGAAATCTTGGAAGGTAGTCATGCCGGAAATTTCCACAAGGGCGCTAACCCTTTTGGAAATCCGGTACTGCCCCTGTATGCCGTAAGAGATGGCAAGCGGGTTATGGCCGTTGGTCGCATGATGCAGCAATCCGATACCGGCAAAGGGAGCCAGATGCCAGCGCACCTGTTCCTGCCGGGCATAGCTACCGCCGAGCACATTCCACAGCAAATCCGCATGGAGGTGATGATACTCCTGCACGACCAGCATACCGTCCTTGAACTGCAATCCGCTGTAATTTATCCGTGCGCCGACCCACGGGGTAAACCATTTGCCGAGGGCAAAGCTATACGAGGGTTTCAACCTCCCGAACAGGTCTTCGCAGCCGAGCGGGGTGCCGAGAAAGGCCGTCGTGCCTCCGGTGATACTGACGAACCAGTTGCCGTTTCCCCGTGCCGAAACGACCACTCCGTCAAGGTATGAGGACTGTAACGGCTGCAACAGTTCTGTGTCATCGTAACGGAACGTGCAGCGTACAGTATCCTTCTCCGTGGGTTGTACATCCGCACGGGCTTGCAGCGTACAGAACGCTGCGAAGATAAAGATGATATTCTTTGTCATAATTCCAATGTTTTTAATTATAATCTATTTGGTTTCCAAACATTCTTTGCCGTTTATCGTTTGGGCTTTTTGCCGATGGCCGGACGCATCATGCGGCTTGCCATTCTCATGCAGCGGAGCGCCCATGCCCGGTTGTCCTCGTCATCATCACGTCCCCATTTGAGGTCGCTGCCACCACCTCCTCCACCATGTGTTTCGGCAAAGGTGGTGGCATCATCGACCATGCCGAGAAACAAGAGCGTGGCGCAGTGCATGACTTCCGTGCCTTGTTCCGCCACGGAGCGCACGAGCGTGCCATCGAACAGTTGCCGTTCGGAAGGCTTCATCCGTGCCGACAGTTCCCGCCATTCATCGACCATATTTTCCAACATGGCATCCTTGAGCAGGCTGTCCACTTTGGAGTGGACATCACGGGAGTATTCGTAGGCTTCCTCCTTGA
>ERZ827452.699-NODE-699-length-42080-cov-27.077977_pt1 | contig 42080 bp, 28 predicted proteins | sample MGYA00519866_ERZ827452 | MGnify/ENA primary metagenome ERZ827452 (study PRJEB31778, sample SAMEA3449307) | human gut metagenome | biome: human gut; feature: human-associated habitat; material: faeces | place: United Kingdom | collected 2010/2012 ... | reverse complement strand
CCAAGGGCGGCGGATAAGATATTCACTTTCAATAATCTCCCATTTTCTATCGTCTTTTTCCATAAAGATTCTTTTTATTTGGATGAGAAGCAAAGATACTATCTTTGGAAATTAGAACAACTATAAAATAGTAGTTTTTATTCACCTACTTCCAACTTATAAATCTTACCTTTGCTTTCAATAATAATCCTGTCATCATAACACATAAATTATGGAAAACCATATTAGCAAAAACTCCTCTATGTGGAATCCTTGGCACGGCTGCCACAAGTTAAGCGAAGGTTGTCGTCATTGTTACGTTTACCGTGGCGACAGCCAACGAGGTCGAGATAGTTCCATCATTACTAAAACCGGAAAATTTGACTTTCCCATACAGCGCAAACGAAACAACACCTATAAAATTCCTCCCGGCAATCTGGTCTATACTTGCTTCACTTCTGATTTTCTGATTGAAGAAGCCGATGAATGGCGTGAAGAAGCATGGCAAATGATGCGGGAACGTCAAGACCTCCACTTTCTTTTCATCACCAAACGCATAGACAGATTAAAAGAGTGTTTGCCATCTGACTGGGGAGAAGGATACGAAAATGTAACTATTTGTTGTACTATGGAAAATCAAGACAGAGTAGATTATCGCCTTCCCATCTACAAGGCGGCTCCCATCAAACATAAAATCATTATTTGCGAGCCTTTGCTAACAGAAATAGATTTCAGAGGAGAGCTTGGTCCTTGGGTAGAACAAATTGTTGTAGGTGGCGAGTCAGGTAAAGAAGCTCGTATATGCAATTATGAATGGGTACTTGATATCCGTCGTCAATCAGTGGAAAACAAAATCAATTTTTGGTTCAAACAAACCGGATATCGCTTGCTAAAAGAAGGTCATGAATATTTCATTGCCCGCCGGTTCCAACATTCGCAAGCTAGAAAAGCCGGGATAAACTATACGAAAGATTAATCAGATGATATATCTAATCGCTTATTCTAAAAAGAACAGGCTTCACTACCCTTCCATTTTGACAATATTCTTTTCATTTTGAAAAGGAATCAAAGACAGAAATGAAAGAAATAATTGATTTATAGGAGTCTCCTCTTTTGGTACACAATTTGTTCTCCTCTTAGATAGAAGTATGTGGTAAAGATAAAATGGAAAGAGAAGAAAACGTAAAACACTTTTTGGATTTAATCAGGCGTTCGAGACGTGGAAAATTCAAAATCTATATTGGGATGATAGCCGGTGTAGGCAAGAGTTACCGAATGTTGCAAGAAGCACATGAAATGCAAGAAAACGGTCTTGACGTCCAAATCGGTTATATAGAGACACATGGAAGAACCGGAACAGAAGCTCTATTGGAAGGATTGACAATTATTCCTCGCAAAAAGATATTTTATAAAGGAAAAGAGATTGAAGAGATGGATTTAGACTCTATCCTTCGGTTACATCCCGAATTGGTCATTATAGACGAACTGGCACATACTAATATAGAAGGCAGTCGTAATGAAAAGCGTTGGCAAGATGTCATGGAACTATTGGATGCAGGAATCAATATCATTTCTGCTGTTAATATCCAACATATCGAGAGTCTGAATGAAGAGGTGAAAGGAATTGCCGGCATCGAAGTTAAAGAACGCATTCCTGACAAAGTATTACAAGACGCCGATGAAGTTGTGAATATTGACCTTACTGCCGAAGAATTAATTAACCGCCTGAAAGCCGGAAAAATATACCGTCCTGAAAAGATTGAATTAGCTTTGAATAACTTTTTCAAAACAGAGAATATCCTTCAATTGCGCGAATTAGCCCTTAAGGAGGTCGCTTTCAGAGTTGAAAAGAAAGTAGAAAACGAAATCGTTTCTATTGATAAAGGGGTACGTCATGAGAAATTTCTTGCTTGTATCAGTAGCAATGAGAAGACACCACGACATATCATCCGTAAAGCAGCACGACTGGCTTCCCGCTACAATACTGTATTCTCAGCCCTTTATGTGCAAACACCGGTAGAAAGCACAGAACGTATCAATCTTGCCAGTCAGCGACATTTGCTAAATCATTTTAAATTGGTTACAGAATTAGGAGGTGAAGTGCTACAAGTAGCATCTGCAAATGTTTTAGATGAAATTATAAAAACTTGTCAAGAGAAGCAGATTACAACGATATGCATGGGACAGCCGGCATTCAAAATGCCTTCTACCCTATTCAGTATCTCGAAATACAAAAAATTTCTAGCGTCTTTGGCACAAATGAATATAGATTTGATTATACTTGCATAAAAATAAAGTCTATGAATATAAAAACAAAACTTACCCTTACCATCGGCATATTGGTAGCTATGATTGTATTATTAGTTGCTCTATCAGTAGTGAATTTACAAATATTAACAGCAACAGATCCTGATAGTCCTGCTGCCGGTCCGGGATTACAAAGAGCATTATTGTGGATTTCCATTGTAGGAGCAGCATGTATTTGCGTAGGTATCGGTATATGGTTGCGCCTTCCTGCATCTATCAATAAGCCCATTAAAGAAATAACAAACGGCATCCAGGAAATAGCCAATCATAATTACGAAAAACGGCTTGATTTAAATGGCAATCAGGAATTTGCTGAAGTATCAAAGAACTTCAACCGAATGGCCAAACGGCTGGAAGAGTATCATGCCAGCACTCTTTCCGAAATGATGGCCGCTAAAAAATACATGGAAACTATCATAAATAGCATTAATGAACCCATCATTGGTTTAAATAATGAAATGGAAATTCTTTTTATCAATGATGAAGCCTTGAATGTTCTCAATTTGAAAAGAGAAGAAGTGATAAAACGATCTGCTCAGGAAATTTCGATGCGTAACGACTTACTCCGCAGATTGGTTCGCGAGTTAATAGACATTCCCTCACAAAAAATAAGAAGTGACAAAACCCAAAAAGAACCATTGAAAATATATGCTGATGATAAAGAAAGTTTCTTTCAAGTAAAATATATAAGTATCATTCAATCCGGCAGGAATAGTGCAACATCAGAAAAAAAAGGTCATGTCATTATGCTAAAGAATATCACGGAATTTAAAGAACTTGATTCTGCAAAAACGACTTTTATTTCAACCATTTCGCATGAACTCAAAACACCTATATCGGCCATCATGATGAGTCTACAGCTGTTGGAAGATAAACGTGTAGGAACACTGAATAATGAACAGGAAGATTTGACAAATAGTATAAAAGAAAACAGTGAACGTCTGCTGAATATCACCGGGGAACTACTTAATATGACTCAGGTAGAATCCGGAAAATTACAACTTAAACCTAAAATAACTAAACCTATTGAATTAATAGAATATGCTATCAAAGCCAATCGCGTGCAAGCAGAAAAATTCAATATTCAGATAGAAGTAGAATACCCGGAAGATAAAATAGGAAAATTATTTATTGACAGTGAAAAGATTGCATGGGTGCTGACCAACTTGCTTTCCAATGCTATCCGCTACTCGCCGGAAAATGGGCATGTAGTAATCGGTGCCCATCAAACCGATGACAATTATATTGAAATGTATGTACAGGATTTTGGGAAAGGAATAGACCCACGTTATCATAAAAGCATCTTTGACCATTATTTTCGTGTCCCCGGAACAAAAGTACAAGGAAGCGGTTTAGGACTTTCTATTTCTCGTGATTTTGTAGAAGCACATAATGGAACATTGACCGTGCAGAGTGAGCTAGGTAGGGGTAGCAAATTTATCATGCGCCTAAAAGCTTAATATAGATATCTTCTAATCTGCTATGGAGAGTTCTACTCTAAACAAGAAAACCCTCCATAGCAGATTATTTACCAATCACCTTTTATCATGTTTATGATTACTATTGATGACTACTCAATCCTGTGTACTGTTATGTCATGAAAATCTTGTAATAAAGTCAGCAACATACCTTCGTCATTGTATTTTTTAGACTTTATTACCATCGTGACATAATAAGTAGTCATTTCCCCCACTGTTTTTTCTTCCAACTGATAAGATACGATATTATAATCTTTTGAATTAAATTTTTTCGCCATTTTATTCAATGTTTCTTTATTGTCAGTCGAAAACTCAACCATAGAGCTCTTCATACCGATACTCTTAAAAAGATAACTCAATGCCTCCAAACCTATTAAAGTAAGAATAGTAGCCGAAATCCCCAGCCAATACATTCCGGCTCCTACTGCGAGTCCGATACCTGAGGTAGCCCATATACCGGCAGCCGTTGTTAATCCACGCACTATTTGCTTCTGAAAAATGATAGTGCCGGCACCTATAAAACCGATACCGCTCACTACCTGCGCTGCAACACGACTTGGATCTAAATCTATCCCCTCTATCTTTATAATTTCCATAAAGCCATATTGCGAAACAATCATTATAAGTGCACTGCCCAGTGACACAAGAAAATGAGTGCGATAACCTGCTTCTTTGGCACGATATTCCCGATCCAAGCCTATTACTGCACCAAGTGCCCCGGCTACAAACAACCTTAAAACAAAGTCCCATGTCATACTCATATTTTTATCCTCCGCTTTTTATATATTAATCATCTTCATCTTCCATTAGATCGGGCAAATTCAGCATTTTCTGACTTTCTTCTGTCGGAAGAGCTTCCACTTGCCTTAGCTTACGTTCAATGGCCCGAGTGCGTTTACCCATTACCTCTTCCAATTGGTCGCCGGCATTCTGCAAGTTTTTCTGAACTTTCTCCAATAGCCCGCCAAACTTTCCAAACTCTGTTTTTACGGCTCCAAGCACGTTCCAAACTTCACTTGTACGTTTCTGAATAGCCAATGTACGGAATCCCATTTGCAAGCTGTTAAGAATAGCCCCTAATGTAGTCGGCCCTGTTACTACAATCTTAAACTCCTTTTGCAATGTCTCTACCAGCGAAGTCCGACGAATTACCTCTGCATAAATGTTTTCAAATGGCAAAAACATGATAGCAAAATCGGTAGTAAATGGCGGATCTACATATTTGTCATGAATATCTTTCGCCATTTTTTTTATCGTCATTTCCAATTGTCGCGAAGAAGTATCTATTAATGCAGCATCACCAACTTCATAAGCATCTTGATACTGTTCATAGATATCCTTTGGAAATTTAGCATCAATCGGTAAATATACAATTTCATTATTATCTTCTCTCCCAGGCAATTTAACGGCAAATTCTACAAACTCTGTAGCGTTCTTTTTAGTTTTTACATTAGCTTCATATTGTTCAGGACTCAGCATTTGGTCAAGTAAAGCCCCTAGCTGCACTTCCCCAAAAGTACCACGTGTTTTTACATTACTCAAAACTTTCTTTAATCCACCCACATCTTGCGCCAGACTTTTCATCTCTCCCAATCCTTTTTGTACATTTTCTAATTGAGTACGAACAATTTCAAATGACTGTCCGATTCGTTCATTCAATGTCTTTTGCAGTTTTTCCTCCACCATCATACGCATATCATCCAATCGTTTTTCGGTACTCTTTATGAGTGCATCCTGCTGTTTACCCATTGCTTCAAACTTCTCCCGTTGCATTTCATTACCTGTAAGCATGTTTTTATGTAAGCTATCTTGCATTTGCCGAACAGAGAAGTTCAAAGTTTGGTTCAACTCAGAACGAAGTTCACGGATATTACGCCCCAATTCTTCTCTGTTTGCTTTCATTTCTTCATGAAGCAATAATTCCAAACGTTCCGTTTGCAAACGGTTATTTTTAGTCAGTACAACTACTAAATTGGCAATCAGCAATATAAGGATAATTATTATTAAAACCAGTTCCATAATTCTTGTTATTTATAGCAAATGTAGCAAATAATAAACGATATTCATTATATTTGCCTCAAAATTCACCTTAGCACTTATGAAGTATAAATTACTGGCATTAGATTTAGACGGAACACTGACTAATACCAAAAAAGAAATTACTCCTTACACACGACGGACTATTATTAAAGCTCAACAAAAAGGAGTGAAAATAATATTAGCAACAGGACGTCCCACTTATGGGGTGGCTCCTATTGCCGAACATCTTTGTTTAAGAGAATACGGTGGATACATACTTTCTTATAACGGAGGAAGAATCATTAACTGGCAAACAGGAAAAGTAATGTATGAAAACCTGCTTGAACGCTCCGTTATTCCATTTTTATATAACTATGCCAAGAAATATGGTTTTACTATAATTACATATCATAATGAGTTTGTCATTACTGAAAACCCATATGATGAATACGTACAAAAGTTGGCATTGCTAAATGTTATGACAATCAAAAGAGTAGATAATTTCCTGTCAGCCATTGACTTTCCTGTTGGGAAGTGCATGATTGTAGGCGAACCGATTAAACTTGCGACCTTAGAAAATGAAATGCATAATGACTTAAAAGAGCTTTTGGGAGTTTATCGTTCTGAAGCCTATTTTTTGGAATTGGTTCCCAAGGGAATTGATAAAGCACAAGCTCTATCTGTTTTATTGAAAGAATTAGGCAATAAAAAAGAAGAACTAATAGCAATAGGAGACGGATTTAATGATATCTCAATGATAAAATATGCAGGTTTAGGAGTGGCAATGGCGAATGCTCAAGATATAGTGAGGCAGAATGCCAACTTCATCACCGCCTCCAATGAAGAAGACGGTGTGGCAGCTGTTGTGGAAAAATTTATTCTTCACAACTGTTAAGGAGTGCAAAACTTATTATTGCTATTTTTTTAACATTAGAGTCTTAAAGTTTGCCGGATACGGAGTTTCAAACTGCATCAGTTCCCCTGTTATGGGATGATAAAAACAAAGTTTGAAAGCATGTAGTGCCAATCGGCCTAGCGGATTACATTCGCTACCATACCGTTCATCACCAATCACCGGATGTCCAAGTTCTGACATATGAACGCGAATTTGATTTTTACGTCCTGTTTCCAAATCCAACTCCACCAGAGAATAACCATTCGCGCGTTTTATTGTTCTATAATGTGTAACAGCATATTTTCCCTCTCCATCATCATAAGGACTGGAGCTGACATATAATTTATGATCGGTCAACCACGACTCAACAGTTCCTCCATCTTTCTCCATTTCTCCCGAAACAATAGCTACATAACGGCGATCGGTTACAATATCCTGCCAATTATCACGCAACGTATTTTGGGTCTTTTCATCCTTGGCATACATCATCAGTCCCGATGTTTCACGGTCTAACCGATGAACAACAAATATACGGTTGTTACGATGCGAACGTTTTACATATTCGTTCAGGATATGTTGTGCTGTACGCTCCTTTTGATGCTCAGTGCTGACCGAAAGCAGTCCTTCTTTCTTCTCTACCACGATAATATAAGCATCCTCATATACCAGTTTCAACATCGGATTCTTGAATTCACGATTGTTTTTGGTTTTGCTCACCTGAACTTTCATGCCGGGTTTCAGTTCAAAATTATATTGTGTAGTAATTGTATTGTCTACCAATATAACCCGGTTAGTCAGCATTGTTTTTACTTTGCTACGACTGATTCCTGCCATTTTCTGCATCAGAAAATCCATCAATTCAGCAGGTTCATTAACATTATATACAGTATACTTTGCAACAGCCCGTGCAACGGGCTTGCCTGATTTATTATTTTTACCTCTTGACATAATTATCTTCTTTCAAGTAAAACCACATTCTCTACATGATGTGTATGAGGGAACATATCTACCGGTTGAACGGCAACCACTTTATATTTAGTATCCAGCAAAGACAAGTCGCGTGCCTGCGTTGCCGGATTACAACTGACATAAACAATACGTTCGGGTTCGGCAAACAGAATCGTATTTATTACATCATTGTGCATACCTGCACGCGGCGGATCGGTAATGATAACATCCGGACGACCGTGTTCATTAATAAACTCCTGAGTAAGAATATCTTTCATATCTCCCGCATAGAACAATGTATTGGTAATATGGTTTATCTCCGAATTTACTTTAGCATCTTCAATCGCTTCCGGCACATACTCTATGCCAATCACTTTCTTTGCCTGACGAGACACGAAATTTGCAATTGTTCCGGTTCCGGTATAAAGGTCATAGACAAGCTCATTTCCGGTCAGACCTGCAAAATTGCGTGCTACCTTATATAAGGTATATGCTTGCTCAGAGTTAGTCTGATAAAAAGATTTCGGACCAATCTTAAAGTGCAAGCCTTCCATTTCTTCAAATATATGGTCATTGCCCTTAAATACCACTACATCCAAATCGTTAATAGTATCATTGCATTTATTATTGACCACATATAATAAGGAAGTAATCTGTGGAAATTTGTCAGCTATAAAAGCCAATAACTGCTTCATTTGCTCCATTTCGCTCTCTTCTGTAATTTTGCATTGAAGCAATACCATCAACTCTCCGGTACTTGATGTGCGAATCATCAGATTGCGGAGCATACCCTCCTGCGTACGAAGATTAAAGAAAGAATAATTGTGTTCATATGCGTAGTCACGGACAGCGTTACGGATTTGATTGCTGATATCGTCCTGCAGCCAACATTTCTCAATGGCAAGCACTTTGTCGAATGCACCCGGAATATGGAATCCTACAGCATTCATCTGATCATACTTCACATCCGCCTTCACTTCCTCTTCGGTCAGCCAGCGCTTATCAGAAAATGTAAATTCCAATTTATTACGATAGAACTCTGTCTTTGCAGACCCCAGAATAGGAGAAATTTCCGGTAATTCAACTTTCCCGATGCGAACCAGATTATCCGTTACCTGTTTTTGTTTATACTTTATTTGTTCATCATAGGGCAAGCATTGCCATTTACAACCACCGCACACGCCATAATGCTGACAAAACGGGACAGCTCTTTTAGGAGAATATTCATGGAAATTCACTGCCACTGCTTCTGCATAATGGTTTTTCTTACGTTTTATTTGCAAGTCCACCACATCACCGGGAACAACATACGGCACAAACACTACTAAATCATTCACTTTCGCCAAAGCTTTACCTTCGGCAGCTACATCTGTTATGGTTACCTTCTCTAATAGAGGGAGCTCTTTCTTCTTTCTAGCCACTTTCTAAATAAGTTAATTTGGGGCAAAAATAAGCATTTTCTCCGAATTTCTCCCTATAAAACGAAATATATTAAAATTGCAAAGTAGAAATTGCAATTTCTGCTGTTTTTTTTCATTAATTCGTTTGGAAATAAATAAAATATGTATAGTTTTGCGATTACAATTTTTGAACGAGTTAACTTTAAATACATTATTTATGGAGAAAAAAAGAGTTTATACCTTCGGAAACGGAAAAGCAGAAGGTAAAGCAGACATGAGAGAACTGCTTGGTGGAAAAGGTGCTAACCTGGCTGAAATGAATCTGATCGGTGTACCCGTTCCTCCGGGTTTCACAATCACTACCGAAGTATGTACAGAATATTATGATTTAGGAAAAGATAAAGTCGTAGAACTACTCAGAGAAGATGTTGAAAAAGCTATCGCCAACATTGAGAACCTGATGAATTCTAAATTTGGTGATGTAGAGAATCCCTTATTGGTTTCTGTACGTTCCGGTGCTCGCGCTTCTATGCCGGGTATGATGGACACTATTCTGAATCTGGGTTTAAACGATGAAGTAGTAGAAGGGTTAACCCGTAAGACCGGTCGTCCCCGTTTTGCATGGGACTCTTATCGTCGTTTTGTCCAAATGTATGGTGATGTGGTTTTAGGTATGAAACCCGTAAATAAAGATGACATTGACCCATTTGAAGCTATTATCGAAGAAGTAAAAGAAGCCAAAGGTGTAAAACTGGATAACGAATTGGAAGTAGAAGACCTGAAAGAGTTGGTAAAACGTTTTAAAGCAGCTGTTAAGGAACAAACCGGCCAAGACTTTCCGACTAGTGCTTACGAACAACTTTGGGGTGCTGTCTGCGCTGTATTCCGCAGCTGGATGAATGAACGAGCTATTCTTTACCGCAAAATGGAAGGTATTCCTGCAGAATGGGGTACTGCAGTAACCGTTCAGGCAATGGTGTTCGGTAATATGGGAGACACTTCTGCAACAGGTGTATGTTTCTCTCGCGATGCCGGTAACGGTGAAGATCTGTTCAATGGTGAATATTTAATTAACGCCCAAGGTGAAGACGTGGTTGCCGGTATCCGTACTCCGCAGCAGATTACCAAAATCGGTTCTCAGCGTTGGGCCGAGCGTGCCGGTATCTCTGAAGAAGAACGTGTAGCCAAATATCCTTCTATGGAAGAGGCTATGCCGGAAATCTATAAAGAGTTGGATGCGCTTCAGACTAAATTGGAAGACCACTACCGTGATATGCAAGACATGGAATTTACTGTACAAGAAGGAAAATTGTGGTTCTTGCAGACTCGTAACGGTAAACGTACCGGTGCCGCTATGGTAAAAATTGCCATGGATTTGTTGCGTCAGGGAATGATTGATGAAAAGACAGCGTTGAAACGTTGTGAGCCTAATAAATTGGATGAACTACTTCATCCCGTATTCGATAAACAGGCGTTAAAAGAAGCCAAAGTATTGACTCGAGGCTTGCCCGCTTCTCCGGGTGCAGCTACCGGTCAGGTTGTATTCTTTGCCGAAGATGCTGCTAAATGGGCAGCAGATGGTAAGAAAGTGGTCATGGTACGAATCGAAACCTCTCCTGAAGACTTGGCAGGTATGGCTGTAGCACAAGGTATTTTGACTGCACGTGGCGGTATGACATCTCACGCAGCCGTTGTAGCCCGTGGTATGGGAAAATGCTGTGTATCCGGTGCAGGAGCTATCAATGTAGACTACAAGAACCGTACTGTAGAAATAGAAGGTATCGTACTGAAGGAGGGTGATTTCATCTCTTTGAACGGTACTACCGGTGAAGTATATAAAGGTAAAGTAGAAACCAAAGCAGCAGAAGTGTCCGGTGACTTTGCCGCACTGATGGATCTTTGCAACAAATATACCAAATTAGTTGTCCGTACTAACGCCGATACTCCGCATGATGCAGAAGTGGCCCGCAGTTTTGGTGCATGCGGTATCGGTCTTTGTCGTACGGAACACATGTTCTTTGATGCAGAGAAGATTGTTGCCATGCGTGAAATGATTCTGGCTCCCGACGAAGCAGGACGCAGAAAAGCATTGGCAAAACTTCTCCCCTATCAGAAAGCTGACTTTAAGGGTATCTTCAAAGCTATGGACGGATGTCCGGTGAATGTCCGTTTGCTCGATCCTCCTTTGCATGAATTTGTTCCCCACGATTTGAAGGGACAGGAAGAGATGGCTCAGGCTATGGGAGTAACTGTACAGGAAATTCAGAAGCGTGTAGAAAGCTTATGTGAACACAACCCGATGTTGGGACACCGTGGTTGCCGTTTGGGTAACACCTATCCGTGTATCACAGAAATGCAGACTCAGGCTATTTTGGGTGCTGCCATCGAACTGAAAAGAGAAGGTTACGACCCGCATCCCGAAATCATGGTTCCGCTGACCGGTATTCTGTATGAGTTTGAAGCTCAGGAAAAAGTGATTCGTGACGCTGCTGCCGAGTTGTTTGAAAGAGAAGGAATGGAAATTCCGTTCAAGGTAGGTACCATGATTGAGATTCCTCGTGCCGCGCTGACAGCCAACCGCATTGCCAGCCGTGCAGAATACTTCTCATTTGGTACAAATGACCTTACCCAAATGACTTTCGGTTACTCTCGTGATGACATCGCTTCATTCTTACCGGTATATCTTGAAAAGAAGATTCTAAAAGTAGACCCATTCCAGGTACTTGACCAAAACGGTGTAGGCCAACTTATTGAAATGGCTGTGGATAAAGGCCGTTCTGTTCGTCCCGACTTGAAATGCGGTATCTGCGGTGAACACGGAGGTGAACCTTCATCTGTTAAGTTCTGCCACAAAGTCGGTTTGAATTATGTATCATGTTCTCCGTTCCGCGTGCCTATTGCCAGATTAGCGGCGGCGCAGGCTGCAATCGAGGAATAGCACGATATAGCTGATACTCAATAAAATAGGCGGTATGCTTTTCATTTACAAAGGCTTACCGCCTATTGTATTTTTAAAAGGTACGTTCATTCCGCACGGAAAATGAGCGTAATAAACGCAAATGTTTAGAGAATGTTGTTGTGCTTTTCGTTGGGTGTTTAGAGCGTGTTTAGAGCCGTAATTGATGATATGACAGAAAGTTAAGACATTGGAAGCTGTTTGGAATAAATTTAAAGAATAACATAATAAAGACATAGAACGATATGGCAACATTTAAAGCGTGTGTTCAAAAAGAACGCAAAGACGGATTTTATCCGGTTTATATCAGAGTTACCCACCATAGGGGGACACAATTCATGAAGACCGACAAGATGGTCACGAAGAAAGAACTTTCCAGAGCGAAAGAAATCGAAGACCCCTACGTGCTTCAGTATTGTGCCGGGCGGATAGTGGAATATAACGAGCGGCTCAACAAAAAAGACATTGAACATTGGACGGTCAAGGAAGTGGTGGATTTTCTTACGAACGGCAATGACGATATTTGTTTTTCGGATTATGCGAGAGTGCATATCGACAGAATGATTGACCGTGGGCAGGAAAGGAATGCCAAGAACTACAAGCTTGCCCTACAACATCTGGAACGGTTCATCGGAACCAACCAAGTGATGTTCGCTCAGTTGACCTCTACGCAGGTGAACAAATGGATAAAGTCGCTTGAACAGACGCATAGGGCAAAGGAAATGTATCCAATCTGTATGCGTCAGGTATTTAAAGCCGCCATGTTGGAGTACAACGATTACGATAACGGTATAATCCGTATCAAAGTCAACCCATGGGTAAAAGTGGAAATACCAACGGCTGATCGTGCGGAGAAGCTTGCCATTACCCCCGAAGCATGTCGGGAGTTCTTTTCATTCCCTCTGCCGGAAAGTAAGATGAAATATCCACAGACGGAGTTCGGGCGTGATGTTGCCATGATGGTGCTTTGCCTTGCAGGAATCAACACGATTGACCTGTACAATCTAAGAAAGCAGGATTACCGGAACGGAATTATCCACTACCAACGGGCCAAAACGAAGAAGTTCCGTGCGGATGGTGCGTATATGGAAATGCGGGTGCCAGCAATCATCCAGCCGCTATTTGAAAAGTACATGAACACGGCAAAAGATGATGAGCGTTTGTTCAATTTCTATCAGCGCATGACTACATCGGACAGTTTTTGCGCCAATGTCAACAGTGGGATAAGGCAATTATGCAAGGCTATGGGAATGCCAAAGGAAGAGTGGTATTCGGCTTACACGTTCCGGCATACATGGGGAACAGTAGCTCAGAATGATGTACGTGCCTCTATCTCGGAAGTGGCGTTTGGCATGAACCATAGCAATGGACACAACGTAACACGAGGGTATATCAAGATTGACTTCTCCCCTGCTTGGGAACTGAACGAGAAAGTAATTGATTTCATTTTCTTCTCCGGTAAGGCTTCTGTACGTGAGCAGAAACAGGAGGATGTGCATTTCCGCTTGTCATACCGCTATATGGTGAATGCGGCTGCATACCACAACGGGCAAAAGGTGGCGGAACTGACCGATGTAGGCTTCAACAATGTGGACGAGGTTATAACCCGGCTCGTAACAATGCTGCCGGATGATATTCCGAACCGTTCGATGGTGATGTTCAAAATCGTCAACCTTGACAAAGACCAGACGGTGGTCTATCAGCGGCAGAAAGGGAAAGGGTTCTAAAATCAGCAATCAGGATGAAGTTAAAGGATTATTTTTGCCATTGGCGCAAAGTGGAAAGCATTACCATCAGGATGAAAAACCAAACATTCGGTTTTCATGCTGGCGTTGATGAGTGTGAGATTACTTTATTGGCAAATGACGAAGTGGGTTTAACAATTTCTTGCATCAGCCATTCTTGTACAGGTAGTTCCGGCTATGACATCGGAAAAATAGTTGCCGAGGCATTGGATTCCAAGGACGGTCATGCCAAGGGGCGAATTGATTGCAATGGGCGCGAGCATACCAAGCCCGGAGCATTGGCTTGCACCGGTCGTCTGTATTACGAGGCTCAGGCTATTTTCGTTTGAGCAATGAAGAAAGCGGTCTGCATTTTTCTGCGAGGTCACGGCAAGCCATATCCAAGCCACCCGATGCGATTTCCATTGTCTGATGCAGCATTATTGCATTTCGGTTGGATATGGATTTGTCAGGTTTCCGTGTATTGGCTATTGCTTGGAATAATTTATCCGCATCGTTGACAGCTTCAACAGCAGTGAGGATGTCGGACAACAATTCAGATAAAGTTTGTGTGGGTATCGGTTCAAAACCGGGTATTGTGATTGTATCATCCATTGTCTTTTGGTTTTTATTCGTGTGGTATATCGAAAGGGTTCTCACCGGTGAAAACAAGAACATCACGGGTCATACATTCCGCAATGTCTTTCAAAACCCCGTCAAGCTGCAAACGGGCGGTGTCCGACATGGTTTCATTCTTGCGTATGGCATACACGTTGCTGTACAGTCGTGCCAATGGAACGAGGCTTTGCGTAAGCAGAGCCGCATCACGACTGTCAAATTCACCGATTGTCCTTGCTATATTGTACTTCATAGGGAGTGATTGGTATGCAGTTCTGGATATTTCGATAACCTACCGGACTCCTTGATACGTTCTATCACGCACCTGCCTATGAACGAGCAAATGTAGTCTTTCCTGTTGCGTATCTCGTTTTCAGCGGCCAAGCGGACGCTCATGTGGGTAGTGGTTTCTTGTGCTGAATTGAACTCGCGCAGAACCAGAGAAAGTTGGTATTCGATTTTTTCAAGCTCGCAATATTGTCTTGCATAGCTTTCCAGTTCCAATATCCAATCCGGGAATGATTGTTCTTTTTCCATGCTGATGTTTTTATCAGCGCAAAAATAACGGGCGGGAGTTTTCTTGCCCGTTTATCTTTTTACCATTGAAGTCTACAAGAGAGCTTTTCTTTGTAGGCTTTCTTTTTAAACTCCCCTTTTATTCCCCTAAAATCGAAATTTCTCTCACGTGCGCACGCACGCGCGGTAGACGTAGTAGATATATATACTTTACTTTACGGCAAAATACGGGAGTTTTCGCACATTCTTCCGGAATAATCCTGCATTCTTCCCGAATAATTACGGAAGAATGTGCGATTATTCCCGAAGAATCAAATAGTTAATGAAATAAAACAAATGTAATAAAGCGGGTGTTTTAACTTAAAATTTACGCCTATTAGTGTACGTTTATAAATTTCGAGCTAAAATTAACATTCATTATTCTGGAATAATCGGCTATTCTTCCGTAATAATTCCCGAATAATGTGGCATTCCTCCCGAAAAAAGCCTTATTCTTCCACCATTATTCGGGAATAATCCTATATTCTTCCGTAATAATCACACATTCTTCCCGAATAATTACGGAATAATGTGCCATTATTCCCGAACGCTTCCTGAATGCTTCCGGCAGCTTGCGAACTAAAAAAGCGACATTCTCTCGAACATCGCTTCAAAGCAAATCAGTAAAATCGTCCCCTTTTCGGGTTGGGGTTCCCTTGACATGAAGACAATCTAAAGTAGAGGGTAATAGATTATTCTTCCTCGTCTTCTTCTCCGGCAAGTTTGACAAGCTTGTCCTCAATGGTGAGTTTGACCTCGCCATCGTCTATGCTGATATTCTTAGGCATGATGATTTTAATGAACTCTGTCGACACTTTCACCCTGTCTTTGGGGTCAAGTTCCATGAAGTCCTGCATTATTAGTGGCGTCACATCTCCTTCGGGTATAGTGTTGTGCGCTTCAAGCCATTTCTCAATCATCCCTTTTGCCAGTGCCGTTATTTTGTTGGGCGTACCTTTTTGCCGCCCTCCGGTCTTTTTTCCTATTGCCATAATGATTTGTATGTAAAAAGATAAAATGATGATGCGAAGATAACGGCTTACTTTCGCACGCAAGGTATAACTTTTAATAATCAAAACTAAAGTCTTATGGGTTTAATAGGAAGTGCCATAGGTGCTGCAGGCAGCATTTTCGGTGGGATCAAGGCATCCAAGGCCATGAAGAAAGCAAAACGTAATGTTGAGGCTCAACGGCAAAAGAATCAGGACTGGTACGACAGGCGGTACAACGAGGATGCCACTCAGCGGGCTGATGCACAACGCATCCTTACGCAAACTGAAGAGAGTATAAAACAACGTAACAAAGCCGCTGCCGGTAGTGCAGCCGTCATGGGCGGTACTGATGAAAGTGTGGCAGTGGCCAAAGAAGCGAACAACAAGGCTCTTGCCGATGCAACATCACAGATTGCCGCTGATGCAGAAGCACGTAAGGACAATATCGAAGCCACTTATATGCAAAACGACAATGCTTTCGTGGAACAGCTTAACGCCATTGAGCAAGGCAAGGCCAATGCCATATCGGGAGCTGTACAAGGAGTAACTAACGCGGTAAGTCAAATGCCTTTCTAAACTATTTCAATATGGCAACAATGGATGATATTTTAGGAAACGGAGGTGGTACGCCTCCGCCCAAAGGCTCTAAGGAATGGCACGAACAGCAGCAAGACGCTCCTTCCGTATCATCCCCGGCAAAGGGTACACAGAAATGGACGGAACAACAAGCAGCTGCGGCTCCTATTGCATCTGCTCCACAGATTCCAGCAAGTCAAAAAAACATGCCGCCAACAAGCGGAGGAACTTCAGGGGAAAATGTACAGACCAGTTCACCTGTCGAAATAAAGACGGGACAGCAAGTTCCAGTAAACCATGGCAAGGTGGTGCGAGAATTTGGAGACGGGGTACATGCTTTCATGGAGGACGGGACCATCCGGACAAGCGGGTTCGCAGGATACACATATTCGACACCTGAAAATATGTCGAATATAGATTTGTTTAAGGTTTTAAATCCCTATACTCCACCGACAGCGGAGGAACTTGAAAAGGAAAAGAAGAAACAGAAGCGAGACCAGATATTTGCGGCTATCGGTGATGGTATATCGGCACTCTCGAACTTATTCTTCACCACGCAGTACGCTCCAAATATGTACACCGGTAAGAATACCATGTCAGAACGTACCAAAGTGAGATATGACAAGCTGATGAAAGAACGTGAAGGCAAGGAGAAAGAATATTATGAGGGGCTGATGAAGGCAAAGATAGCTGATGAAGAAGGGGATGACCGTGAACGTAAGTGGCAAAGACTGCTCAGACTTGACGATTATAACCGCATGCGGAACGATGCCAAAGAGGAACGCGACAGGCAACTGTTTGAATTGAATCTCCAATTGCAAGGCAATAAAATATCAGCATCCGAGGCTGATGCCAAGCGTAAAGGGATTGAAGCAAAATATGCGGAAGAACTTGAAAAGGCAAGGCTTGAAACAGAAAAGGCTAAAGTTCGGTATTATAATCGTGGTGGTGGCAGTGGAAAGGCCGGAGAATATCCGTGGTATGACAGCGATGGTAACAAGCATTTTGCACGCTCGTATGAAGCCATGCGTCAGAACGCCATAGACAATGGAACATGGAACGAAGAAACTCAGGCTTCGACCACCGAGGTCAAAAGTGGAAGAGGGAAAACCGTTAAGACATCTGAAACGACAAAACCCGGTAAAGGACATTCTTCTAAGCCACAGAAAAAAAGTCCAACGGCCGATAATAAAAAGAAAAGTCCAACATCATAAATAAAATACTATGCCTGAAGAAAAGGATAAGATAAAAAAACTGTATGATACGTTTGTTTCTGATGGTTACGACATGGAGAGCGAAGAAGAATTTCGCAAGAACCTGTTAGATTCAACCAAACGTAAAGCGGCTTACGACGCTCTTGTAAAAGATGGTTATGATATGGAGCCGTTTGAAGAATTTGAAAGCAATATAGGGTTTGGAAAGGAACGAGCCTCATCGCAACAATCGGGAAACAGTGCTTCCAGAACGGTTGAAGAACCCATTTTACCTGCTAATGAACAGACATGGCAACCTACAGAAAAGGAGAAAGTAGCGATGTTGACTGAAACCGACCGTATTATGAACGATGTGAAATCCCATACACAAACATTCAACGAACGCATAGACAATATGCAGGAATATGGGATAAATCCCGGCTTGCAGACCAAAGAGGGAAAGATGATATTCAATCCTGAAAGTGGAAAGTTGGAGAAAACGTTCCTCACTCCTGCCGGAAATCGTTATTACAGCAAGTCATTGGCTGACATGGAAAGCTTTCAGTACCGCCAAGCTGCCGATATGTCCATAGGCGGACAGTTGCGCAAGGCAAACCTCCGGTTGCAGGAGTTGAAAGCCAAGCAAGCGGAAAGAGCATCAGAAGTACACAAGGAATGGGCAGAAGAGACAGAAAACAACAAAGCCCCTCTCGCTGCCATACTGGGAGCTGCCACTTATACGCCCCGCCAACAATCTGACAAGGAAAACCGTGCGTTATCCGTAGCCATTCGTGAAACAGAGGAACTGATTAAGAACCTTGAAGAACAGAAAGACCGTGAAAACGGTGTAGATGTAGGCTTTTGGCGTGGTTTCGGTCGCACTATGGGTGATGTGCGCACATGGGATTTCGGTATGGGTGATATGCGTGACGCATTTACGATGATGAATGCCGATGAACTGAAAAAAGAAAATGCCACAGAGGGTGAACGTGAAGCGCATGATGCAATGATGGGCGCAATCCATGAGAAGCAACAAGCAGAGGAAAGATACAGCGGAAATGCAGATTTTTGGAACAGAGCAGGTGTAATGACAGGCTATATGCCGTCCTTCATGCTGGATTTCGTATTGACAGGTGGAGGATTTAACGGATTGTCCTCTTTCTCCAAAGGAAGTACCAGACTTGCAACAAAGGTTATAAGCAAAGAAACGGCTGAAAAAATGGCTCAGCAGGGTTTCAAGTCCTATATCAAAGAAAATGGAGCCAAAGGTTTGGGGCAGTATGCCACCAACTGGACTATCAAGGCTCTCGGAACAACCGCTGATGACCTACTTCTCCGTGCTCCGCTGATGACCAACACGGTACAGGCAGGGAAAACCACGACCGACATCATCGACAGGAAACTCGGTGATGTGGTTGTCGATGAGAACGGAAACTATGATTTTTCCAACGACAAGACTTGGGGAAATGCCATTTGGCAAGGAGAAGCCGATGCCATCGTTGAAAACTATTCGGAAATGTTCGGTTCGCACCTTGACCCTGTAGTTACTCTTGGAAATATGAGCAAACTCGCCAATGTGGTGGGGGCAAAGCGTATCGGTGCAGTACTTTCAAAGGCTGATGCAGGTGCGTTGAACGGTATCATGGGACAGACACATCAGTTATTCAACAAAATGGGTGTGAGCGACTATTTCGGAGAGGTAACGGAAGAATACTACGGTCAGCTGTGGCGCACCATGCTCAATCTGGACGATGCTTATCAGCAGAACCCGGACGGCACACGCACCAATTTGCTTGCGATAGGACAATTCCACGGCGACATTTGGGGCGGCATGGCTCTTTCTATGGGATTGATGGGTGCAGGTAAGGCAACCTTGTCGGGAGCGCAGTATGCTTCAATGAAGCACGGCGTAAACAAGGCTGATGCCCGTGTAACAGAATTGCTTGGCAAAGAAATATGGGAGCCGTTAAGGGCGACTATCGACCTTACGACCAACGATGACATTGGAAGTGTGGCAGAGGGCATTGTGAACGACAAGGATTTCTCTGACGATGAGAGAGCCGCAGTACTTACCTATATGGAGCGTTCGTTGATGATGAGGGGCTTTAACCTCGGTACTCTCGCACAGAAGCGGGGCGGTGAACAGGACGAGGATGTGCAGTCAATGAATGAAAGCTACATTGACGGTTACAACCTCGCAGACCCACAGGAAATGACCGATGCCAAGAATATGCGTGACTACCAGCGGCAGAGGGTTTCTGCCATAGTGGATGAAAACACGCTTGGCTTTTTGGATATACATCCTATGAATGCATTGGAGGAAATGCGGAACAATGGCCTTTGGAGAGAAAGCGAGTTGGAAACGGTTCTTGACTATCTCAATGCAAAGCAGGTATATGACGGCATGATTCAGCGTGTACGCGATGACATAGACGCACGTGTGGAGCAAAGCAACGCAATGGTTGACGCACGCACCAACCGCACCACAGGCATGATACAGGGGGCAACGATGAAACAGGACGACCGCCGTGTGTATGTGGTGGGTGGAAACCTTGTGCAGTATGCAGGCGGCAGCGGCATTGACAACCGGGCTTCGGACGGCAGTATCATTGTACGTGATGCAGAAACAGGCGCACTCGAACAGGTGTCGCCAGATGCCGTATTGAACATTGATGAACCGTTGAACCCGTCCGATGAGAAAATGACAGCGGAGGAGGCTATCATTCAACAGTTCGCACAGGAAGCATCCGACAAGATTGACGGTGTGGTTACATTCAACCCCAGCGATACATACACCGTTACAGGAGATGACGCACAGATACAGGTTCAGATTGTAGCCAACGAAGACGGTATTGTGGATAACGGGGACGGCACAGTTAACGTTTCGGACGGCGTGAACATCTTCCCGTTGGCAAAAGAAACCATACAGCAACAGGCTGATGCGGCAAATTTGGCACGTGTGGCGCAGTTCGAGCAGCAGAGAACCATTGAGAATGCCGAACGGAAACAGGAGATACAAGAGGCTGAAAGACCACAATACGCCCTCAATGACATTGTTTCGCTTACCGATGAGAACGGCGTTACCGTCCGTGGCAATATCACAGCAGATGCTGATGCGGACGGCAAGTATGAGGTATTTACCGAAGCCCCTATCAACGGCAAGCGTGTGAACCTGTTTACCCGTGATGAACTTGACAATATGTTGTTGGAGCATAACGGAGTAGCGTTTGAACGCCCTGCCGAGAATGAGAGCAACAATGGTGCGGAAAATATTCCCGAAAATGATAACAATGCCCCTCAAAATATTCCTGCCATGCAGAGAATACCAAAGGATGAGCAGGGAAATCCACTATATGAGCAGGCCGACAGCGACACAGCTTGGGATGCCATTGTGGAGCAGACTGAGGGTGATGAGGATATGGCACAGACCGTAGCCGATGGAATGGTTGCCGACAAGGAAGAAGCCTTGAAGAAGTTGGAGAAAGCCAAATCGAAAGGTGGCAACTCCATTGCCGAAAAGATTGCTTCCGAGAAAGAACGCAAAGCGGCGATTGATGCAGCCAAACAGGATTTGCTCGCTTGGCAGAAGATAGCCGGTACTGCCAAACGCAGAAAAATGGAAGCGGATGATGAACGCAGACGTATTGCCGATGAAGCAGCCGCATTGCGAAAGGCAGAAGAAGAAAAGTTGCGTGCTGAACGTGAGGAAGCGGAACGCATCGAGCGTGAAGCCCTGAACGGAGTGCCGGACATGATGGACGACAAGCCGCAGGATGCACGGGCAAGAGGTTACAGACGCATGAACGGTCATAAGATAGACAGACAAGAGCCTGTACAGGCATTGCAGGGAAAGGAGGTATCCGTAAAATTCAGTGATGATGCCATTGTAGGTGGTCGTGTAGCTGTGATTGATGCAAACTTGTTGCAACCAAGCCATATTCAAGGCGTGCGCAACCCTCTGCACTTTATTGACGAAGCGCAGCCGAAAGAACGGAATGACGAGGCAAGTGTATTGTCTGCACGAAAGATTGCCGGAAACATACGCCCCGAAGAAATCACATCTTCTGTTACCGCCTATACAGGTGCACCTACCGTGAACGCACGGGGCGAAGCCATACAGGGCAATAACCGAAGTGACGCACTTCGTATCATGTGGGAGAACCATCCGGAACAGGCGGCTCTTTACAAGCAGTATCTGAAAGACCATGCGGAAGAATTTGGATTACAAGCAGAAGACATTGAGGCTATGGAGCATCCTGTCCTCGTGAACATGGTTGATGTGGACGATGCAGAGGCTATCCGTCTTGGCCAGTATGTGGCACAGGACACAGAAAGTGGAGGTGTTGAACGCATCAAACCTAAAAACGCCATACAGCGCATGGGAGCCGAAATGCGTTCGTTTGCTAACTTGCTGCTTAGGACTTCGGATGATGAAATGTCATTTGCCGGACTTGTGGATTCCAATGGTGCAAATGTTTTGAAATGGATGAGCCAAAGAGGTTTCATTACCCCCACACAATACAAGAGTGCGTTTGACAGCAAGGGTAACTTGACTCCCGAATCCAAGAATGATTTGCGTGGTATCATGTATCAAAGCATTTTCAAGGACGGTAGTACCCGGTTGGAGGAAATGTTCAACGTATTGCCGGTAAAAGCACAAAAAGCTATTCTTGCCACTGCTTTTCGTGATTATGATAGTCCGAACAGTGAACGAATGGTAGATGAGATACAGAATTCCGTTCGTGCTTACTATGCTTTGTCCCAAGATAAAATGTTTGCAGAGGCAAAGAACTTCAAGGAAGCACGTACTGCCATAGAAAGTTGGAAACGCCAGTATCAAATGGATGATGTCACTGGGGAAAGTTATCTCCCTGCTGATAATTTCAGTAACTTTGTCCTGCATTTGGCCGCAATGTATAAAGGTGAAAGCCAAAGCTTCATTCAAAATACATTCGGCAAGATTTATGACCTTATACAAGGTACACAGGAAGAAACTCTGTTCGAACAACCGGACAATACCCCTCGGACGCTCGTACAGGCTATTAAAGAAGCATTAAATTTAGATTACAATGGACAACAACGAAGCAATGTATTGGTTGGCGATACTGCAACAAGCCAACGAGGGCAGCAAGGAAGCAATGGAACTCTTGCGCCAAGAGAACGAGTTGAGAACGGAAATGGGACAACTGATGATACAGGAAGAACTGAAAGCATTGGTGGACAAAGCGAAATAGAATCTTCTTTATCACAAGAAGAAATGCTATCTTCTGATGATACTGACAATCAACTTAGTGCAAAAACAGCAAGACGTATTGAAGTTCAAGAAGATGATTGGATTGAAAGCGGAAAGTATGGCGATACTTATAAACAGACAATTATTGTTGATGGTACTCATAAAGTTATAAAAGTTGATGCACCTGATACGAAAGGTAATTATATAGGTAGCGCTTATGAGTATGACGGTCAAACATTCGGAGATTTATTGGATGTTCTTAATTATATTGATGCATCTTTGTCTTTAGCCAATGCTGTTGCAGTGGCAGAGAAAGAAACCGATACTACTCCTACGGAGAAACAGAAAGAAGCAGGCAATTATAAGAAAGGTCATGTGCAGGTTGGTACATTCAATATCACCATTGAGAACCCGAAAGGATCCGTTCGTAGTGGAATAGACACAGAGGGCAACAAGTGGGAAACGATCATGCAGAACACCTACGGATACATTCGTGGCACGGAGGGCATGGATGGAGACCACATAGACGTGTTCCTCTCTGACGATATTGACGGGTGGAACGGACGCAGGGTGTTCGTGGTGGACCAGTATAATGAGGACGGCAGCTTTGATGAGCATAAGATAATGCTTGGTTTCAATGAGACTGACGATGCCGAGGCAGCTTACTTCGCGAATTATGACAGCGACTGGGCAAATAATCACAAGACAGTGGTAACTGCCGTAAACTTGGAGGATTTCGAGAAATGGATAGATAGTAGCCACCGGAAGACAAAAGCGTTTGCAGAATACAAGTCAGTCAAAAGTGTTGAGGAACAGAGTTCAGGTACACAAGTCGACAGACTTTCTGAAATCAAGTCACGCATTGAAGAACTGCACAAGGAACAAGAAGCCGCACATGGTCAGAGTGATATATTTGAGGAAGCCCGCATTATTTCCGAAATAAACGGCCTCTTTGCTGAACAGCGGAAGTTAGAACAAAGCAATTCCAATGAAGAAACGACAACACCGACTGATGCTGCATACACCATTACTCCGGCACAGTACACCACAAAGAGGGGTAAAGTATTGGATATGCAGATAGTGAAGTTTGGCATGGAACTGTCTAAGGATGAGTTCAGAAGTGCCAATGCATTTGCCAAGAGCCTTAAAGGATGGTATGACGCAAAACAGAGGGGCTTCTTGATGCGTAGCGAAGATGATGCTAAACAGTTGGTGGATGCCGTAATCCCGAAAGAGGATGCAGCCCTTTCTGTCACTCAATCTGAAGATTCGGAGAATGCTGTAGAAAACACTCCGCAAGCCGGTGAAGACATATTCCAAATGGCGGAACGTATTGCCAAAGAAGAGGAAGAAAAACGGAGAGCATCCAAAGAAAACGCACGAAAGGCGGAAGAAGCCGGAAAAGAACCCGTATCTTTGGAACACTGGAAGCGGATGAACGGTGACGCACGCATGGCGGAAGCCGGAAAACGACCGCTAACACGTGAGGAGATAGAGAGTGCTTCCACTGACGAAGTATTGAAAGCAAACGCTTTGGATTATCTTGACGGTAACCAGGGCATGATACAAAGTATATCCTATTTAAAAGTTTACGAAGATGTTAGGTATCCCAACAGAACTGCTGCCGCAGATAGCGGCGCAACCGACAGCGCACAGCTGGATACACCCGCTCTTGGAAACGAGCAGCGAGTGGACGTTCGAGATAGAGGACAAAGTGGAAACTCGAATGCACGACTGGATAGAGAAACTAGTGAAGAAGGAGTTCCCGCAGAGGGAGGACCACTACATGCTGACCCGTCTGACGCGCGAAGCGATGCTACCGGCAATGGAAATGGAGGCAGTGAGACAGTTCCTGTTCGAGAATCCGTACTACAACCTGGTGATTCCCAGGGTGACGTGCATTCAGGAAGCAGTGTACGTAGCGGGGAGGGACGCAATGTCGGAGGAAGAACAGGACGAAAGAGCAGTACAACTTCTCGAAAAAATAGTAAGCGGGGAGTACAGGCTGACACAGCAAGAAATGCAAAGAATGATAGAGGATTAGACCTCAACGACCCGCTTGACAAAAAACTTGCCGACGCGCTGAAGGAGTTCGACAGCGTGCTTGACGAGTTCAACCGTGCTGGACGGGAAGAACTTAGTATGAGCCTTGTCGGCATGAACAGCCGACAGATGGAAGTGTTGCCGCAGTTGGTTTCAGCCGGGGCAAAGGTTGGTTATGCATATATAAAGAAAGGCGCGCACAATTTTGCCGAATGGGCGAAACGGATGCGCGAGGCGCTCGGCAGCAAACTAAAAGATGCAGGACTTGGCGAGAACGAAATAGATGCGTTCATCAAAGAAATGTGGAAGAGCAAGCTTCCCATGGACGGTGAGGTGCATACCGTTGAGGAGTGGGCTGGCATCATCGGCAAGGTTGAACTTCGGAAGAAGGTGGGTGAATCGCTGGAAGAGAAGCGCAAGGCGCAACGGGCAGCCGAACCTATCCCCGTGAAGACATGTGACCGCGAAAATATCGTGGAGACACTTCCTTTCCTGTTGCCGCAGCAGCAGGATGACGTGCTGAAAGCGGAGACGCAGTTCTTTGACGAGAGCCACAACGACAGAGACCACGCTTTTGGCAAGGGCTATATGTTCACCAACGGAACGGGAACGGGGAAGACCTACACCGGACTGGGTATTGTGAAGCGTTTCATCAAGCAGGGTAAAGGACGTATCCTTATCCTTACTCCTTCGCAGACTAAGGTGAAAGACTGGATAGAGGATGCGGCCAACCTTGATATCGAACTGAACGACCTTGACAAGACGGCCAAGGCGAGAAAGGACGGCACGACCGCCATTACCGAGAAAGGCGAAGGCGCAGTGATAACGACTTATGCCAACTTCAGGCAAAACAAGGCGTTACTTGAAGACCTGTTTGACCTGATTGTGTATGACGAGAGCCACCGATTGTTGGAGAATAAGGGCGGTGTCGGAACTACAGGATCGATGCAGCATTACAAGTTGAGTAACCGTAACGAGCAATTCGCCTTCCTTCGACTACAAGATATCAATCCGACATGGAACGAGCTTAATGCCAAGAACGAAGAGTTTAGCACCCAGCGCGATGCAATCATAAAACGTATAGAAAAAGAGAGCGGCACAACCAATGAACTGACGCTTGGACAAAGAGGCGAACTGCCGCCTGTGTTTAATGGCAATTGGACTCAGGGTATGGAACAGAAATTCCCCGAACTTGCCAAGCTACGGAATGAATGTCTTTCTTTAGATGCAAAATACGCCAAAGAGGTGAAGCCCGAATTGGAACGACAAGCCAAAGAGAACGTAAAACATACAAAAGTAGTTTTCTTGAGTGCGACTCCTTTCAATACGCGTGAGAACCTTGATTACGTGGAGGGATATATCTTTTCTTATCCGGAAAAGGAGAAACAAGACGGTTATTCCACACAAAGTCCCCGTTCACAGTTTTACCTCGAACATTTCGGGGCAGGGTACAAATGGCGTTATCACCGCTTGGAAAGCAACGGAAGTAATCCGGAAGCGGTATCGAAGCAGGAAGTGGAGTTCAGTAATTACCTGCAACACACGTTACAGACGATGAGCGGACGTATCATTGACAGTCCGTTTGACTATTCGAGAGACTTCCCCACTGTGACGCTTGACAAGGCGGAAGAATTCAACAACGCCATGGAGGAACTGTCACGAAATAAAGCAACATCGTACGCCTATCATGAAGTGATGGGTGATTATAATTACACCAGTGCATTGTTCGAGAGTATGAAGGTGACGCAAATCATTCCCCGCCTGAAAGAACATTTTGCACGCGGACGGAAAGCAGTGATATTCCATCGTCGTGTGGAGAGCAAGAACCCGCTTGTTCCACCATTCAAAACCATATTCGATGTGGCTGTACAATCGTTGAAGGAAGAATATGATGCCACGAAAAAAGCAGAGAACAAGAAGGAGATTGCAAGGCTTCGCAGGAAATATGCCGGTATGCTGGAATGGGAGCAAACACTTGACCTCCGTATGCCGAGAGAACAGTTGGCAGATGCTTTCGGGAAAAACAATGTGCTTTTCTTCAGTGGCAAGGAGAGCAAGAAGATAAAGGACAAAGCCGTAGAAGACTTCAACAATGATGCATCCGGCAAAAATGTCATCGTTATACAGGAAGATAGCGGAAAGGAAGGTATCAGTCTGCATGACACCACTGGACAGCATCAGCGAGTGCTGGTGACATTGGCCTTACCACAAAGCCCGATTACTGCTTTGCAGATAGAAGGGCGTATTTATCGTATCGGTAACAAGAGTAACGCTATCTTTGAATATCCCTTGTTGGGATTGAACACAGAGCTTATGCTGTTCGGGCAGAAATTCAACCAGCAGGTGAGCACGACAGAGAATCTTGCGCTTGGCTCACAGGCGCGTAACTTGCGTGAGAGTTTCGCCCGCGGTGTGGAAGAGCACAGCGGAAATGTGGATATTGACAACCAAGGTGTGGGCGGTAAGGAGTTTGATACTCCGAGCCATACGGAGACGGATGCTTTTGACGGTACTGTGTTGGATTATTACACCAACCAGAAACTGAGCGGTAGAAGAGACAGTAGAGAGGGACAGGACTACTACCCCACCCCTGAGCCGCTTGGGTACATGATGGCCTTGTGGGGGCGCATCGGTGAAGGCGAGAGCGTGCTTGAACCGAGTGCCGGGCATGGTGCCATTGCCCGGTATGTGCCGTTGGAGAACCAGCTGACAGCCGTAGAGCCTTCTCAGAGTCTGTTCAGCAAGCTACAGCTTAAGGCCGGAGGGAACGGTAGGAAGTTTGAGAATGATGTATTTGAGAACTACCATATGGTGAACAAGCATGATGTGGTGCTGATGAATCCTCCCTTCGGTACAGGTGGTAAGCTGGCGGTGGAGCATGTGGCTAAGGCTTTCCAGCATTTGGAGGAAGGTGGCCGTATTGTGGCTATCATTCCGAGAGGTTCGGCTGACAAGAAGTTTGACAAGTGGTATGAAGATCAGAAAGATGCGGTGCTGACCGCTGAAATCGGTTTGCCCGATATCACGTTTGAACGTGCCGGTACGAGCGTAAACTGCCGCGTGGTGGTTATCGACAAGGTGACGAATGAAACCTTACGCCAGGATGCGGCATCCCGTGCTGTACATATGGATTTGAGTGGAGACCACTATGAGAAGATAGAGGACTTCTTCGAGGAGATACGGAACATTGACGTGCCGGAGCGCACGATAGACCATAAAGCGAAATTGAAGAAGAAAGCTGCACCGACAGCACGTGAATTACGTACCGTCAAGGGTATCAATTACGTAAACTTGACGGAAGACGGTATCAGTGTTTCAGGGCGCGGTGTCTGGGGCGGTTTGGAATGGAAGGATAAGGCGGGAAAGGCACTGACCGATTATCTTGCAGACCAATACAGAATATTCAAGAGCAACTATGATTATGCTGTTCGAGATGGAAGAGAGACGCAGGAGGCTGCATACGGCGAGATGAAAGAGCTTGCCTGCAAGCTTGCCGGGATGACGGAGGACGAGATGCAGCGGTATATCGACAAGAGGAATGCCGATGACACGCTGTACCGCAGCGACGATGAATTGGAGGAGGTGAACGAGCGGTTCAATGATGAACTGCGACAACAGATTAACGGGACGTTGCCAAAAGGGCATGTTTACCAACTGGGCAATCCGAGTGATGCCCTGCTAAGTTCCAGTATTCCTGATTTGCCTATAGAATTGGCTGCAAGCCGTCTGACTGATAAGTCAATGCAGGAAAACCATCCTTTTGATTTGCCGGAAGTGGAGGATTTACCGAAAGCAATACAGAATCCGTTGGCGGTATTCCGTAGTGCAACGCATATAGGAAGTTTTGTTGTTATGACAGAAATAGAGCACAAAGGGAAAAACTTTGTAGTTGCTATTCAGGCTAACAAGAAAAAAGGACGAATAGAAATAAATGATATTCGCAGTGTCCATTACCGCACGTCAAATGCTCATATGGCAAACTGGATTGTAGAAGGATTGTTGGAATATACAGATAAAAAAAGAATGGCTGAATGGCTTTCCAAACAGCGGTACAATTCCGCTGAGGTTAGAAAACTATTCAACCATGCCACAAAGATAGTGGAAAACTTTGAGAATCCAAAGATTGCGGATGAAAATATGCGTGAGAGAGCTGGTGCATATACGGACGATGAGCTGAGTTATGAGAATGACCCAGTGGCTAAGTTATTAGGCAAACTTAGGAGAACGGCCAAGCAGCGGAGGGAATTTGCACAGCGTGAACGCCAAAGAATGGCAGAGCGTGTGGAAAATCTTGCAGAAAAGCTGCATCTTGACAATGTGGAGGTTGTTACTGATGCTTCCGTCTTGGATGGAAAGAAGCAGCGTGCAAAAGGCTTCTACTCGAAGAGTACAGGGAAGATAGCCATTGTCATTCCCAACCATACAAGTACGTTTGATGTTGAGCAGACACTGCTGCATGAGGCTGTGGCGCACTATGGTTTGCGCCAGTTGTTCGGAGAACATTTTGATACATTCCTTGATAATGTATTCAACAATGCCGATGAGAACATACGCAGACGCATTACGGATATACGTAAGAAATTGTATCGACAATATGTACAGCATGCGATAAAGGGTGTAACATCGGTATTCGAGCAAGCCGAGATTATTGCAAACCTGCCTAAAAGCGAAAGCGACTTTACTTATACAGCAACAGAAGAATATCTGGCTTCGCTTGCAGAAGATACCGAATTTGAGAACATCAACGCAAGTTGGTGGAGGCAGATAAAGGATTTCTTCCTGAATATGCTCCATAAGATAGGCTTTGAGGATTTCAGAGGGGTTACTCTATCGGACAACGAACTTCGCTACATCTTGTGGCGCAGTTACGAGAACCTTGCGGAACCGGGCAGATACAGAAACATATTGGGAGAAGCCGCTGATGTGGCAAAGCAGTATGAACTGAAAGTCGGAAATTATGCGGTTTCCGACCCACATCATCAGACTGTTGCAGAAAGTGATGATGCACTATACCGTGACGGCGACTCTTTAAGGAAACGCTATGACAGGAAAGTCCGTACACCCAATAAAAGCAGAAGTGTCAAATGGAAAGAAAATCTCCTGTACAGACTGAAAGAGGCGTATCAAGACAGTATGTCCGCATTGAAAGCATTGCAGGACATGATTTCAGAAGAAACAGGGAATCCAATTCATTCGTTTGAAAATGCCTATATTGCAGAAAACAGAATGTCGGCAGAAAACAAGTCGCAAGCGGAGATATATGAAAGGGATTTCTATAAACCTCTGATGAAAGCTATTCAGAAACTTATCAAATCAGGTGCATCTTATGAAGAGTTGAAGTCGTACATCATAGCAAAGCATGGTCTGGAGCGTAATGAGGAATTCTCCAAACGAGATGCAGAACAGGATGGTGACACTTGGGACGGTACTATTGCACGTGATTATTCGGGTTTGACTGAATTGACCGGTGATAAAGATAATTTCACCGAGGCTGCACAAATGATAGTTGATGAGTTCGAGAACAAATACAGTGTGTCCGAATTGTGGGATAAAATCAACGCTGCGACCAAAGAAACGTTACGCAAAAGTTACAATAGCGGCTTGATGAGCAAATCCACTTATGACAAAATTTGTGGAATGTTCAAATATTATGTGCCATTAAGAGGTTGGGATTGCGAAGTCGCTTCCAACGAATACGAATATATGACAAGCAACCGTCTGATGCTTTCTCCGACATTGAAGACAGCGGAAGGACGTACAAGTCTGGCTGACGACCCGTTGGCCACCATTGGATTCATGGCGGAAAGCAGCATCGTTCAAGGAAACAGGAATCTGATGAAGCAGAAATTTCTGAACTTCATTCTAAACAATCCGAATGAACTTGTAAGCGTTAGCGAACAATGGTATGTGCTTGACAATGCCACTGGTGAATGGGAAGCAAGAAACCCTGTAATCCCGGAAGATGCGACAGGTGACGAGGTGGCTTCCATTGTCGAACAATTCGAGCAGGAAATGGAAGCCCTCGGAGATAATGCCACGAAAAAGAAGGACGGGCTGAAACTAAGTATGCATATTACGAAACGTGAAGGTCAGGAACACGTTGTAAGGGTAAAAAGAGCCGGTAAGGAATATTGCCTTTATATCAATGGCAATCCAAGAGCTGCACAAGCCATCAACGGATTGACCAACCCGGATGTAAACGACAGCAGTCTGGATAAGGCTGCAAAAGCGGTGAAGAATCTTATGGCAAGGGCATTTACTTCAATGAACCCTGCCTTTGTCGTGAGCAACCTGTCAAGGGACATCATTTGGGCAGGTACGGCAGTAGCCATTAAAGAAAACGCTGCATATACAGCCAAGTATAACAAGAATGTAACAGAATGCCTGATTAAGGCTCAACTGCCGCGTCTGCTTGTAAAATACAAAAACGGCAGCCTTGATAGAAATAACGATTTGGAACGTTATTTTGACGAGTTTGTCCGTAATGGAGGCGAAACGGGATTTACCCAATTGAATACGGTTGAGGACTACAAACGCAACATCAAGCGTTTCGTAAAAGAAGCTGAAGGTAAAAGTTCCATTACCAAAAAAGCATGGAACGGATTGTGGGACAGCGTGGAGTTTCTGAATAGAAGCACAGAGGACACGACACGCTTCATGGTGTATATGACAAGCCGCCAAATGGGCAGGGATGTGGCGCAGTCCGTATATGACGCAAAAGAGATTACCGTCAACTTCAACAAGAAAGGTAGCGGCGGATTAGGTGCCAAGTATATGAACTTTGCCTATATTTTCTTCAATGCAGCCATTCAGAGTGTAGCGAACTTCGGTAAACTTATGGAAAAACACCCTGCCAAAACCACTATGGCATTAACCCTGTTCTCATCGGCGGGCTTCCTTGTCCCAATAATGAACTTGGCTATACAGGCTCTGCTTGGTGGAGATGACGATGACAACAGTTATTGGGATTTGCCGGAATGGGTACGCAGGAACAACCTCGTCCTTTATGTACCTTGGAGTGAAAACGGATATATGACGCTTCCATTACCACACGAAATGAGACCTTTCTACAGTATGGGAGAAATAGCATATTCAGTCCTTGCCGGAAAGGAAAATGTTGAAGACGGTTTAAGTAAGGCAGCAACCGGATTCTCGTCCATGCTTCCTATTGACCTGACAGGAAACGGAGGCAATGTCACAGTAAGCCTTACACCGACTATAGGACAACCATTTGCACAGATTATAGCCAATACGGATTATTTTGGTAAACCTATTTACCGTAAACACACGTGGAACGAAATGGATCCAGAGTGGACAAAGGCGTACAAGAGTACCGCCCCTTGGCTTGTTGACGGCACAAGGTGGTTGAACGAGATAACAGGAGGAAACAATGTTGATAAGGGTTGGATTGACAAGCCACTTTTGGGAAAAGTCAGCCTAAATAATCCTGCATTGATTGAACATCTGTTTGAAAGTTATCTCGGAGGTGTCGGCAAAACGCTGAACAAGACCCAAAAGACATTGGAAATGCTGTGGAATGAAGATTTGCGGGAATGGCGTAATGTACCTGTCATAAGCAGTTTCTATCAAACAGCAGGCGAGCGGACAACTGGCAGTAAAGTCAACCGTGAGTATTATGATGCAGTTGATGAAATGAAAGGTGTCCAGCATTCTCTAAGCGGATACAAGAATCAGGTCAGAATGGGTAACATCGAGTATGCTGAAAAGATAGATGAACTTATCAATTCCGAGGTATTCAAACGCTACGCTTTGGTTAAAGGCTATTATAATGCCATCCAAAAGGCAAGCAATGCTCTAAAACTTATTGACCCAACCCAGCGTGAGGAGGTAGAAACCATGATAATGAACTTGAAAGTTGAAATGCTTGGCAAGTTGGAAGAATTAGAGACCCGTAAATAGTTAAACATAGGATGATTGCCCGGAGCAGTATATTTGTTCCGAGCAATCATTAAAATGATAAAAATATGCATATAAATAAAAGCGAAAGAAAATTGCTGCCAATGAGCCGTATCGCTCCTGGAAGAAATGATGCCGCCGAGATAGATACTGTTGTTTCTGCAAAACGTTATGGTGACCGCAGGGCATTTGACATTCTTATGGAAGCACAATACTATTGGAGCCAGATGGACGACTTTCGGAAAGACCGGGAGCGAAACAAACGCTATACCTATGGTTTCCAATGGGACGATATGATTTGTGTGGACGGAAAATCCATGAGCGAGGAAGAATACATTAAAAGTCAAGGCAACGTGCCTTTGAAAAACAACCTTATCCGTAGGCTTGTGCGAAGCGTGCTTGGCGTGTATCGAAGCCAAAGTAAAGAACCGACCTGTACCGCACGTGATCGGGATGAACAGAAACTTGGTGAAACGATGAGTACGATACTTCAATGCAACATGCAGCTTAACCGAATGAACGATGTATATGCCCGAACTATGGAAGAGTTCCTGATAAGCGGTTTTATCGTTCACCGTAAATCGTACGGTTGGCGTAATGGAAAAGAGGATTGTTGGACGGACTATGTGCAACCCAATAATTTCTTTATCGACAACAACATGAGAGATTTCAGAGGTTGGGATGTTTCCGTGCTTGGAGAAGTTCACGACATTTCTTTCGGACAGTTGTGTGAACAGTTCGCATCAAGTCCGCAGGAATACAGACAATTGCGTGACATTTACAAGTGGGCGGCAAGGAAAGATTACATAGCCACATACGCGGAGCGTTTCGGGTATAGCCGCTTGGAAAACTACGACTTTCTATTCACAAGCGAACCGGGACGATGCCGTGTGATAGAGATATGGCGCAAGGAGCAAAAACCGAGATACCGTTGCCATGACTACCAAAACGGCGATATTTTCAAAATAGACGAAGAAGATTACACACAAGTGGTGCTTACTGAAAATGAAGAACGTATGCGTATGGCCAAGGAAGCCGGTATGCCGGAAGATGAGGTTCCGTTGATAAAAGCTACTTGGTTTGTGGACGATTATTGGTATTTCTATTACCTTTCTCCTTTTGGCGACATATTGAGGGAGGGGGAAACGCCTTACGAGCATGGAAGCCATCCATATGTTTTCAAGGCATATCCGTTCATTGATGGTGAAATCCATTCATTCGTTGCTGATGTAATCGACCAACAGCGATATACCAACCGATTAATAACCCTCTATGACTGGATAATGCGGGCGAGTGCCAAAGGCGTGCTGATGATGCCCGAAGATTGCTTGCCTGATGGTGTGAGCATTGACGATATTGCAGAGAGCTGGACGGAATTTAACGGTGTCATCGTATACAAGCCGAGCAAAAGCGGAAAAGTGCCGGAACAGGTGGCCAATAATTCCACAAATATAGGCATTGCAGAACTGCTTAACATGCAACTCAAATTTTTTGAAGATATATCGGGAGTTACGGGCGCATTACAAGGAAAGCCCGGGTATTCCGGTGAAAGTGCATCGCACTATAACCAACAGACAGAAAACGCCACGAAGTCATTACTCGACCTGCTTGAATGCTTCAGTTGTTTTGTAGTGGACGGAGCATATAAGGATGTGAAGAATATGCAGCAGTTTTATGATAGCAAACGTGTATTCAATATTGCAGGTAAGAGTGGTGCACAAATCGAATATGACCCGAAGAAAATACGTGATGTAGAATTTGATTTAAGCATTACCGAAAGCACTTCAACACCGGCATACAGGCATCTTGCTAACGATATGCTTATGCAGTTGTACCAGTCTCAGGCAATCAGTGTAGAGCAGCTGCTTGAGCATGGAGATTTCCCGTTTGCAGATGAATTGTTGCAAAGTATCAAATCACAGAAGGAACAGTTGGAGCAGGGCAAAGTGCCCGACGGTCTTTCTCCCGAACTGATGGCGCAAGCGCAACAAGGTGCGAACATGCAGGCCGTGAACAAACTGAATAATGCAATAAGGCGATGAATCAGTAAAAGAACTGTCGCTTTTCTTTTGCAGAGAACAGGTTGCAATTCCGGCAAGCCTCCAAAACAGCGGTCAAGTCTTCATCGGTCAGATGCCCGACAATGGAGGTTTGACCGTTTTGCATAGATTCAGCCAAGGAAGCAATCGGGCGCATTTGAAGTTCATTCGCGCCGAGGAAAGAATCATAATGCAGAAACGGATAATCCTTTTTGCGCAATAGATATTGCATGGCGAAATGTTCCGACTTGGATTCTACAATGGGATGAACACGCGAATTTATGAAAAAGAACCCTGCAATATGGTCTTGATATACGCCTACAACAGCGAAAAATTTTGCGTGGTCAATATCTTCAAAGCTATCTGATAATAGCACCGAACCACGCCTAATGCTTTGTTGGAGAAGTTGTACCGGCAATTCCATTACAAGAAAGCAGCTTGGAGTTTGAGATTGTCGGCAATGTACTCGACATACGCTTCTTCATCACCAGCTTCGCGAAGAATGTCTTTCACCGAAATAGCGCGGTCGCGCTGTGTGTTGCTCCACGCAAGTCCATGTGAAAATGCAGTCAATTCAGAAAAAGACTTATCTTTACAAATGTCAATTGAGTAGTCCAAACATTCCACATCGGAAATGGACAATTCGTCCATATCGGGTTCTTTAAGCGCACGTACAACGAATCTATTATCAAACACCATGCACTCTTTTAAAGGCTCAATCTCATGGCTTGACGAAAAGAAGCTGTCACCCCGAAGCGCCTTGAGGATATCATCGACATAAGAAGGTACAGGTCCGAACTGCATGGCTATATATGTATCACCGGTTATGCTGCGTCCGTACTTTGACAAATGACGCTGGTCTGCAAAATACAGAATCTTGCAGAGTTTGTGCATATCAGTCCGTCCTCCCATTTTTTTTAATGAGTAAAGCAATGAGTTGACAGCCCTATCATATTTGAATAATTTGCCCATTCCTGTCATTTTATAATGATTACCTTTCTGTAACTTTCATGCAAAGTTAAACATTAAACATTAAACCACAAAACAACGATTACAATTTTTGCATCAATGTTCTAAAAATAAGGCGAAAGGACAGAAGGCTCCCCCTATCCATCCGCCTTTCGGGTTATTCTTTGGACAGTTGGAAATTTTCTATCCAGACATCTTCCTCCCCATTGTCGAAATCCACGACACAGGCTTCGTTCGGAACATCCAAATCCTTGACCGTACCAATGACACCGTTATCATTGCACATCACCCGGTCTCCGATGTTAAACTTGTTGATATTGTCAAGTGCGAGCGGGTCATTGGTAAGTGTGGCAATGCCATCAATATTTCCGTACTTTCCCATTCTCTTTGGTATTTGAAAATGAATCAAGCCATGAGAAATACTGTTTTCGTTTCAATGCAATAACAGCAGAAGGAAGCATAGCTGAACCGTTTCCATAAGTCGTGCAGTAGAAGCATTCGCGTTCAAGGTCGCCCACAAACGTATTATGATTGATGTAGCCTTTCTGTTTCAACTTACGGAAATTCTTTCTATCCATAATGATAAGTTGACCTTTTTTCCCACCGGCAGGCATAACGTAGTAACGTTCTCCAGTTTCTTTGTGTTTTTCGTCTGCCTGTCTGACTGCTTCACGTAAACGAAGCGAAGCTCTGATTTTTCTGAAAATGTTCATTGTTCCTTGTTTTTATAGTTAAACTTATATTGTAGCTGCTGAAACAGCTTTTTTCTTTTTGACAACAAATCGTCCGATACGAAGCACAATCTTTGGAATTTCCATTTCAAAGAAACATATATGCAAGCCTATGGCTCTTGTCATTAACAAGTCATCATGTTTACCGGTAATCGCTCCGAAAGCTCCGTTCGGTTTTTTCTCGTAACACAAATATTCGTCCAGACAACGTTCGTCACGTTCTGTGTATAAATTCTCACGAATAACCTTGACTAAGGTTGATATAATCATTGGTTTGGTTGAGACATTGGTATGGAAGCCGTATTTGGTAGGCAATCCCTCGCGTACGGCTTCTTCGGACTGACCACGTGCATAGAGATTAGGGTAAATCTCTTTGATTTGATTAAGGATGAACTGTGACTGGTCGCCATCTACCTGCCGCTCCTTGTCATGCGTTTCCAAGGTGTTGCTTTCTATCACCAAGAGTGAATTGTCATAAAAAGCCGCTATTTGTGCCGCTTTCCACGCAAGCTGGTCGATGTCGCAATGTCCGTACCATTGTGCCACTACGACAGGCTTGCCACCATCAATCATAAACAGACGGTCAAGCACAAGAACAACAGAGAAGTCTGCTTTATTGGAACGTCCACCCACATCGACAATCGTGAGGTAACGATTTGTAACAACTTCCTTTTCATCTGTTTCCGGCAACTCCCAAATATGCAACAATCCCTGTTTGTCTTTCACAAAACGCAAGTTCTGCAAAGCGTTCTTGCCCTCATCCGCATCAGCACAGACTTCACCGACATATTTAGGTTTCTTGCAGGTCTTACGCATTGCATCGACCTTGTATTTGTCGAACACACGTGCTCCCGAATGTACGAAGGCTTCCACATCATCAGACGGAAATTCGGCAGCCATCTGCCCATGGTCATTGTACTTCCTGCGTTCGGCTATGTACCAATGGATAGCTTCGAGCGTAGCACCTTTTTCCCACAGCGACCAAAGATACTTACCGCATTCCTCACGTTCGGAATCTGTATTTTCATTGTCCCGATTCTGATAAAGCCATTCTGCAAAATCCCATTTTTCTTTGTCCGAATCAAAAGCGAGTGTATATTGCTCGATGTCGAACCATGAAACGAACATTGCCTCGAACTGGGATTTCCCTTCTTTTGCGGCAGTATATTCGCGATGAAAGAAGTTCCCGGTGCCATTTGCTGTACTTTCATAAACAATCATGGTGTAGGGTTTGAGGAGAATACCCGAACAGGCGGAGCGCACAATGTCTTCCGGTTTCTTTCCCTCCGTAGCCTTCCATATTCCCACTTCGGAGAGATGTACAAGATTGTAATCACCGCCACGACACGAATCCGGGCGTTCAGCCGTACCAATCTTGATTTTGCAGTTACGCTGCGGAATACGCGATATACTTCCCGATTTTCCCACTCCTACAATCTTCGGCTCGTTCTCATTGTAGGCTTCATCAATTTTATAGAGCATTTCGACAGGATAACTTTTAATCATCCGGTCGAACATATCCTTGATTTCATCGGAGCCTGCGCCCTGATGTGCAATGATAAGTGAGTTTAAGCCGGTTTTGTGAAGCAACTGCAACCATGCCATATAAAGCTGTGAAGTGGTGGAACCACCCCATTGCCGTGCTTTAAGCAGGATGATGCGTATCGGTTTCCCTGCAATACGCAATTTCTCAAGCCGATCCACAAAACGCCGTTGAGGTCTTGTCAGACGAAACAGGACATCCTCACCACCGCCTTTGGCCTTGATATAGACAAATGTTGCCGCCCAAAACGGAAAATCCTCGCGGCTGCGTATTCGTACAAACTGCTCTATGACCTTCAAGCGATCATCCTGATTGTCTTCCACGCCCATGTAGTCCGTGAGGAATTTGGAAATAGAACCGGCTTCGATGAGTTGGCGTACAAGCGGTACTTTCATGATACGTTCCGGTAACCACTGGGTATGTATAGGAAAGTCACTGATGGTACACTTTACACGTTTACCGACAGAACCTTCTCCGGTAATTGGATTGAACTTTGCATATACAATCGCATTGCGGCGTTCATTCTCTGTCAATATGTCCTTGATGGCCTTATCTTTCATGGTGCATGATTTTAACAGGCTTGTTTAGCAGAGCCATGATGAGTCCCAATACATAACACCAAAGATGCAATACGGCATTTATGCCCGGAAACAGGAAGCCTGCCACAAGGTAAAACAGCATCCATAACTGATAATACCGTTTACGTAATACCTCAAACGATATTGAACCAAACAGAGCGAAAACCAATCCGGACAATCCTACCGTTGGAGAATCCATTGTCGTGAAATATCCAAGGGTATCAACTGGAACTGTAACGGCAATCATATAGGCTGACAGCAATCTTCCTATCCCAATATCGTAAATGAAAATAATCGATAATAAACACCATGAATTGAGCAAGGCATGAAACATATTCGTATGGAAAAACGGATACAGCAAGCGTCCTGGCATATTACTTCCAGCGTAAATGCCGACAGTTTGCCAATCCCATTCTCCTGAAAATGACAAACACACAATCATGGCAGAAATCAGGAGAGCCGTAATCTTCTCAACTTTTCTTGCATCCATCGTTTTTTAGCCTTGCATATCATCATCTTGGCACTACCCGGCGTGAGATAGAATTTCGGTGCGGGTTGAGCAATCACTTTAGCACACAGCTCAGAAATGGTAAGTTCCGGGTATTCTGATTTGAGAGCGACAACCCTTGTATGAATTTCCTCATACATTTCTTTCTTCAACGGCCGCATACCGCTTAAATCGTTCTCACCCCTCATCATGACGGAAACGACCAATGCTGCACGAATATCGCTGACCCAAAACCTCCGGGACGGCATGTTTACAATTACTTTATACACTTCAGGCATACGGATATAATCACACGATGAAATGTATTCATCGTATGCTCTCATCAAGTCGTTCATACGCTCCATAGAGTATTCCATAACTGCTCCTTTATGCTTCATTTTTCTTCCCGTTATAGTACCAAAGTTACCAATAGGAGCGTAAAAAGATAAACATGACATCCTGCTTTCCCTGCCTATTTTTGTCTTGTAGAATCTGACTATAAATTAAATTTTTGAATTATGCCTAATAATACGGAAGTTAAGAGCAATCGCGAGCGATACACAGAGCGATTGAAAGCAAAGTATCCGGACAGAGAATTTGCCGATGATGAAGCGTTATTCGGTCAAATCAATGACGATTACGATGGTTACGACAAGGAATTGTCCGGTTACAAGGAACGTGAAAAAGCGCTGTCCGACCTGTTTGCAAGCAACCCACAAAGTGCCGCTTTCCTTACTGACTGGAGAAAAGGCGAAGACCCTATCATCGGTATGGTGCGCAAATTCGGGGATGATTTCAAGGCCGCACTTGAAGACCCCGAAAAGCAGGAGGCACTTGCAGCCGCCAACAAGGAATTTGCGGAACGAATCGCCCAAGAGAAAGAGTACGAGGGAGAGTATCAGAAGAACCTCGACGAAACCCTGACCACCCTTGAAACCATGCAACAGGAAGAAGGACTGCCGGATGAGGACATCGACAGCGCAATGGATTTTCTTGTAGGCATTGTACGTGACGGAATCATGGGTAAGTTTACACGTGAAAGTATAGAAATGGCCATAAAAGCAATCAGGCACGACAGCGATGTGGAAGCTGCCGGACACGAGGGTGAAGTAAAGGGGCGCAACAGCAAGATTGAAGAAAAACTACGCAAAGCAGGCAAAAATGACGGTACAGCCGACCTTGCCGGTAAAAACGGTGGCGGCAGTGGCGGTTCACGACAGATGCCTGACCTCGGTGCAATCGGGCGTTATGATGGTACACAGAACATTTGGGAGCGTGGCGGTGAAAAACGCAAGGCGATAAACAGATAAATATAAACCAATTACATTTTTAACTTTTAAAATTTCGAGCAATGAAGAAAACAATGAGTTTCTTTTGTCGCATTACGCTGATGATATTGGCGTTTGTGACGGGTGCATCAAGCGGTGTCATGATGGCAGAAGCATCGAACCTACCTGATGCGGGTAAAACAACAGCCGGTGCGGACGGTACGGGTGGAACAGACGGTATTTCCACTGAAACAGGAGGGCGTGAAACCGGCGATCCAAATTTCTATTTGAGTGATGTGGACAAACGCATCGTGAAAATCCGTCCGATGGCTACTCCAATTGACCAAATCAGCCGTTATGCAAAATCAAGCTCCACCAATTCATTTGAAGTGAAGTATTACAGCGTGGGTACACGTGAAATCAAATGCAGTACCAACAAAAAGCTAGAAGCTATGCTCAGCGGTGCGAGCGTGTCGTTACCGGTAGATGATTTGAATATGTTCACGTTGGATGATACCATTAGGGTAGTCGGTGTCAGCGCCATCACCAAACCGGACGGAACGAAATATACGGAAGATGACAGCAACGTTCCGGACCTCGTGCTTTGTGTGTGCGGAAAGGACAGCTCAACAAATCTTCCTACAGTGTATGCCGTAAATGGCAAAATGGATGATTCAAGCAAACAGCCGATTCTTGTTCCGGAAATTCCACAAGGAACAACGCTTGTACGCATGGGAAAAGCATGTGGGGAATTGGATGTTCAGACAGGACGATTCAATAATATCCCTATGCCTGAAACCCAGTATTGTCAGAACTTCATGATTCAGGTAGAGCAATCAACTTTTGACAAGATTGCCGCCAAAGAAGTGAACTGGAATTTCTCAGACATTGAAGAAGACGGTGTATATGATATGCGCCTCGCAATGGAAAATACTTATCTGTTCGGTGTGAAGCAGGTTATCAAGCACATTGCAAAGGACGGCATGAACACTTGGTTTACAGGTGGTATCTGGTGGATGGCCGGAAAGGACATCGAGGTGGGCGAATGGGATACTGACAAGAAATGCGCCATAATTACCGATGAAAACCTTGTGGATATTACCAAAGACCTTTTTGTTGGTACCGGCATCGGTAACAAGCGTAAGATTTTATTTTGTGGTAGTGATATGCTCTCTGCATTCTCCAAGATAAAGAGCGAAAAATTCCGCTTGAAAGATACCGTGGAGGTATGGAACTTGAAATTCAAATCTTGGGATACTGATTTCGGAGAAGTATTGACCATACACCATGAACTGTTCGATGTAAACGGAATGAGTGATTGCGGCTTTGCAATGGATCCGGAATATCTTTCCAAAAAAACACATGTGTCTTGGGCACGTAACGTACTCGACTTGCAAAAGGCCGGTATCCGCCGTACCGATGCGGTAGTTATCCAAGAGGTAAGCTGCCTGTATCTGCGTTATGCAAAGGCACATGCACGTATGAGACTGGCTAAAGCACCTTCCCAAGATTTAAATGCGGCATAATAAGAGCTCATAAAGAATATTAATTACCGGGGATGGGATAAAGTACCCCCTCCCCAGACCGTCCGAGAACGCGGGTTTGAGTCATAATACAGGGTGCAAAAACGCT
>ERZ827452.652-NODE-652-length-44132-cov-9.343104_pt1 | contig 44132 bp, 20 predicted proteins | sample MGYA00519866_ERZ827452 | MGnify/ENA primary metagenome ERZ827452 (study PRJEB31778, sample SAMEA3449307) | human gut metagenome | biome: human gut; feature: human-associated habitat; material: faeces | place: United Kingdom | collected 2010/2012 ... | reverse complement strand
ACCTATGACTCTAATCAAATCTATCTCTGGAATCCGCGGAACTATTGGCGGAGGAGCGGGTGAGGGACTAAATCCGCTTGACATTGTAAAATTCACCTCGGCTTATGCTACTTTGATTCGTAAGACCTGTAAGGCACAAAGCAACAAAATTGTAGTGGGACGCGACGCCCGCATCTCAGGTGAAATGGTAAAAAACGTAGTTGTCGGCACACTGATGGGAATGGGCTGGGATGTTGTAGACATCGATCTGGCTTCTACCCCGACTACCGAGCTGGCTGTGACGATGGAAGGCGCCTGTGGCGGTATCATCCTGACAGCTTCTCACAACCCCAAACAGTGGAACGCACTGAAACTACTCAATGAACATGGAGAATTCCTGAATGCGGAAGAAGGCAATGAAGTACTTCGTATTGCTGAGGCTGAGGAATTCGACTATGCCGATGTAGACCACTTGGGCTCTTATCGCAAAGACCTGACTTACAATCAAAAACATATTGATAGCGTACTGGCTCTCGACCTGGTAGATGTGGAAGCTATCAAGAAAGCGAATTTCCGTGTAGCTATCGACTGTGTAAACTCTGTAGGAGGTATTATCCTTCCGGAACTTCTGGAACGTCTGGGTGTGAAACATGTAGAGAAACTCTATTGCGAACCTACCGGAAACTTCCAGCACAACCCCGAACCACTTGAAAAGAACCTGGGTGACATCATGAACCTGATGAAAGGTGGAAAAGCGGATGTTGCATTTGTTGTAGACCCGGATGTTGATCGTTTGGCTATGATCTGCGAGAACGGTGTCATGTACGGTGAAGAATATACATTGGTTACTGTAGCTGATTATGTATTGAAGCATACTCCGGGCAATACGGTTTCTAATTTGAGCTCTACCCGTGCTTTGCGTGATGTAACCCGCAAATACGGTATGGAATATAGCGCCTCTGCTGTAGGAGAAGTAAATGTAGTCACCAAGATGAAAGCAACGAATGCTGTAATTGGCGGTGAAGGAAACGGTGGAGTGATCTATCCTGCCAGCCATTACGGACGTGACGCTTTGGTAGGTATCGCTTTATTCCTCAGCCATCTGGCTCACGAAGGGAAGAAGGTGAGCGAGCTTCGTGCTACTTATCCTCCTTATTTCATAGCCAAGAATCGGGTAGATCTGACACCGGAAATCGATGTGGATGCTATCCTGGCTAAAGTAAAGGAAATCTATAAGAACGAGGAAATCAATGACATCGACGGTGTGAAGATTGACTTCGCTGATAAGTGGGTGCACCTGCGCAAGAGCAATACGGAACCGATTATTCGTGTGTACAGCGAGGCTTCGACCATGGGAGCTGCTGAAGAGATCGGTCAGAAAATTATGGATGTAATCAATGAACTAGCCAAGTAACAGCAATCAACTAGCTTTGAGCATAATAAGAGAGGGAGGACTAATAAACGAGTCCTCCCTTTTTTCATGCCTTTCTGAGATACCTATTTGTTAATGTGAGGTTTGTAACCGCTGAAGGCGAAAAAAACTTTTGGTAATTTGCTACCGAAAATATACCTTTGTGCATATTATTATCTGATTACTTTCCAAAATGCTATGAGAATACGCCTGATTCTAGTTTTTATCACATTGATTTGTCCATTGATTAGCATAGCTGACAATGTAAAGGATGCCTATCTTTTCCAAAAGGTGGACTACCAGCAGGGATTGTCCAATAGCGCCGTACTTTGTCTTTTTCAGGATAATGAGGGATTGATGTGGTTTGGTACCTATGATGGGGTAAATTGTTACGATGGGAAAAGTATGGAAGTATTTCGTTCAGACTTTTCGGAACAAAAGACGCTGAGCAATAACATTATTCATTCTATTCAGCAGGCAGACAGCAGTTGCTTATGGATAACTACACATTTGGGAGCCAATCGTTTTTCGAAGGATTCACGGCAGGTAATCTGCAATTATGAATTTGACACTGATTTCGTGATTCATTCCAACCATGCAGGTAATACATGGGCGTTGAGTTATGACTGGATTGCCTATTACAATACCCACCATCGCCGTTTTGTGCGGATTCCGATGCCCGATATTAAAATGCTGAAAGTAGATGTTCGCGCGTTTGTTACCGACGAAGGTGAATTATACCTTTTCCCTTATGAAAGCGGTGACCTGTATCGTTTCTCTTTAAACTCTTTCGATCAGGATACCTTGTCTACGCGTCTCACTACTACTCCCTCACATTTTCACTCCAAGCAGATACAGTATGTCTGCTATCAGAATGGTGTATTCTGTTTCTATGATTCGGATTATGATCTTTTTGTGTATGATATATCAAGAAAGTCTAAGATTTACATCCGTAACATTGGTGAGATGGTTCATAAATATGGGCAAATAACGGGAATTGTACCTTTCTATGAGGATATTGTTATCGCATTCCAGACGAATGGTCTGATTCGCTTGCGTCTTTCTCAAAAGTATGCAGAGGAGATTATCGATCAGAATATGCGTATCTATGGTATTTATAATGACTCCCGGCAAGGGGTACTGTGGGTAGGAACCGACGGGCAAGGAGCCATTATGTATTCCAAGAAGTATTCTATTGCCACTAATCTGATGTTAAACAGTTTCTCACCTAATTTGACCCGTCAGGTAAGGTCGATAATGACCGACAAATACGGGGGACTTTGGTTTGGAACAAAGGGAGACGGGCTGCTGCATGTGAAAAACTATCGGGACGGGGTACACGCATCCAACACAGAGGTTTACTCGCTGGATAAAAAGCAGAATGCGATGTCGTATGTCAAGCAGAACAGGGAATTTCAGGTATACTCCATGTTGGAGAGCCGTTATAGGAATGGATTCTGGGTTGGAACCGGCTCTTCGGGCTTGTGCTATTATTCTTTTGATAATGGAAAGTTGCATGAACTTTCAAATAGGGAAACAGGAACTGGAGGAGAAGTGGCAGAAGTGCATTCCATCTTTGAGGAAAGCGACAGTGTCCTTTATCTGGCGACTTCGGGTAAAAAAGGTTTTTATAAAGTAATAGTAGATAACAGTAAGCAGGACGTTCAAATCAAATCGTGGAAGAATTATCGTTTTTACCATGAGCAACAAGAGCTTAACCTCTTTTATAGTATGGTGCCACAAGGAGATTCCCTGTTGTGGCTGGGAAGCAGGCAAAAGGGATTGATACGTTTTGACCGGAAAACGGAAGAGTATCAGATCTATTCCCTGAATGAGATTCTGCATAAATCTGTTGACGATATTCTCTGTTTGCACTGGCATGGAGAGCAATTGTATGTGGGCACTACCTCCGGCTTGGTGCGCGTTACTTTTAAAGAACGCAAACTGGAAGCGGATTATATCGGTCGTGAACAAGGGTTGCTTAATGACATGATTCATAGTATTCTGGAAGATGCCAACGGGCTGCTGTGGCTGGGCACGAATCGCGGACTGATCAAATTCAATCCGGAAAATTCATTTTCTCATGCCTATTATTATAGCGGAGGCATTCAGATAGGAGAGTTTAGCGATGATGCATATTACCGTTGTCCATATACCGGTTGTCTTTTCTTCGGAGGAATCGACGGATTGCTCTACCTTGATAAGAAGGTGTCGGCAGCACCGGAATATTATCCGGAAATATTATTGCGTAAGCTGATCATAGAAAAGACATTTGTCAATTTGCAAGACCATTATTTGCCGGACAGGAAAGGGCTGCGGATGCAGGGAGCCAATCTTTCGTTTTCTTTATTCTTTGTTGTACCTGATTATGCCAGTGGTGGCGATGTGGAATACTCGTATATGCTCGAAGGTTATGATAAGGACTGGGGAGCTTTCAGCAGTGTGAATGAAGCATCCTATTTCAGCGTCCCGTCCGGAGATTATCTGTTTAAGGTTCGCTATAAGAAAGATGTGTTTGCTACAGAATACAAGACCTTCACGATTCCCGTACACATTCTGCCTCCTTGGTATCGCACAGTGTATGCGTACATTATTTATATACTATTGGGTATCGTATTGGCAATGTATGTGATTCATCTTTTCCGCAAGTATTTTCGTCATGAACGGATGATGAAGAAACTGCTGGAGTCGGAAAATCGAAATATATCTCTGGCGGCGGATAGTTATCAGGCGCGTGAGGTGCTCAATACTTGTACTCTCATTTATCAGGCTTGTGATCAGCTAAACGACAAGAATATCTCCTCTGAAGGACATGCAGAGAAAATAGGTCAGATTCGTGAATCCGTGATGTCCTTGCTCTTTGGGTGTGGGTTGGGTGATGAATGTTTCCGTTTGTTGTCGTCGCTGCATTTTTCGGTTTCGGGGCGTTTGTCTCTTTTGAAGTTGGCGGAAGAGGTGCTTCAAGTACTTGAAAAAGAAGGCCATGATGTCTCTTCGATACAGTTAGACATTCCGGAAAATTTCACTTATCCCGCCTATAAGAATGCGTTACGTTGTATCCTTTATTTCAGTTACCTTTATATTTCCAGTTGTAAGACAGAGAAGGTATCGGTGACGGTGACAGAAGAAGCAGGTTGTATGATGCTGACATTTGTTTCTCCGGATGAAACAGTGAAAGGATTGAAGGATGTATTGTCCGGAGAAGAACTCTTGTCTATCAGGGCGAAAGATTCGGATGATATGTTCAGGATACGGACCATGCAACGTTTCGTGTTTTCTGCATTGAAGCAGCAGAATAGTGTGATGCGCTATATAACCCCTGTAGGGCAGGATAATCAGTTGACTATCACATTCGATCCGGTTGTTGTGGCAGAGCAGAATGAAGTGAGAAAAACAGTTTTGTTGTTGGAAGACAGGGAAGAGATCGTCTGGTTGATCAGTGCGTTACTTTCCGATGAGTATGAAGTCCGTTCAGTGCGGAGTGTGCAGTTGGCATTTGACGAGATGCATAAGTCCGCACCGACTTTATTTCTGGTGGATATGCTTATGTATGCCGATGCGGAAAGTACTTTTATAAAGTATGTCAATAAGAATCGTTCTATGTTGTCGAAGACAGCGTTTATTCCGATGTTGACATGGAAAGTTAGTGCGTCTATGCAGCGGGAGTTGATTCTATGGGCAGATTCTTATATTGTTCTTCCTTATGATATACCATTCCTGAAAGAAACGATCCATAAAGTGATTTATGGCAAGCGGGAAGCCAGACAGATTTATATGGAAGACCTGGAAGGCTGGGCAGATTCTATTGTTTGTACCACTACGGAGCAGGCGGATTTTGTCAGGAAGTTCTTGCAGGTCGTGGAGCAGAATCTGGATCGTGAAGATTTGGGCTCCACGTTTGTGGCAGAACAAATGTTGATGAGTTCCCGTCAGTTCTACCGGAAGTTTAAGGAGATTTCGGGTATGTCACCCAGCGATTTGATTAAAGATTACCGGATGGAGAAGGCCGCCCGTTTGTTGCAGAACGAGGAACTGTCTATTCAGGATGTAATTTCCGATGTAGGTATATCCAGTCGTGCTTACTTCTACAAAGAGTTTACCCGTAAGTTTGGCGTAACTCCTAAGGTATATAGAGAGAAGCTTTTAGGGAATGACACTCATAAAAATCAGGAGTGAACAGCCAGGAAGCGGTCTGGTATTAGTTGCCAAGAAATAAATTCCCATGCTGATCTGTGCTGCTTTTTAAGGTTGGTCTCCTTTGTACTCTCTTTTGTTTTTCATTATTTATTATTCTGATATATAGGGTATTATCCAGTACTCTATTTTACCATCTGTACTTTAAACAGACATTTTTTCTCTTCTCTGTTTTTTGGCGCACAGGAGTATCTCATTTCTTTGGTTATTCCTTTAATTTGCGTCAACGTATTAAACGTATTTGGTAACCTTATTATTATTAATTAAAAACAAGTAGTATGAATTTGTTTGGAATGAAAAAACATCGCATCAGGTCATTATGGCTATTACTATTGTTACTTACGTGTAGTGTAACAGTATGGGCGCAAGGAAGTTCCGTCACAGGCCGTGTCTCTGATGAAAAAGGAGAACTGCTCATAGGGGTGAGTGTTCAGGAAAAAGGTACAACGAATGGTACCATTACCGATATGAATGGTCAGTATACCTTGAAGCTTTCAACAGGGAATCCTATTCTGCTCATATCTTATATAGGATATAAGCCGCAAGAGGTAAAGGTAGCAAAGCAAAAAATCGTAGATGTCGTTTTGGTGGAAGATGTGTCGTCACTGGATGAAGTGGTAGTAGTGGGTTACGGCAATCAGCGTAAAGTATCCGTGGTAGGCGCTCAGTCTACGATGGATGTGAAAGACATTAAGATGCCTGCTGCAAGTCTGTCTTCTGCTATTTCCGGACGCATTGCCGGGGTGGTTGCCGTTCAGCGTAGCGGCGAACCCGGTCACGATGAATCGGATATCTGGATTCGTGGTTTATCTTCCTTGCTCGGACAGAGTTCCAGTCCCCTTGTGCTCGTTGATGGGGTAGAACGTAGTTTCAACAATATCGACCCTGAAGATATCGAATCGTTTACAGTGCTGAAAGACGCTTCCGCAACTGCAGTATATGGTGTACGTGGTGCCAACGGAGTCGTGATTGTGAAAACCAAACCTGGTAAAGTAGGCAAACCGCAGTTTAGTGTGGACTATTACGAAAGTTTTACCCGCCTGACCAAGAAAGTAGATATGGCAGATGCCTACACTTACATGGATGCACGCAACGAGGCGCAGATGAATACAAGCGGTACACTTAAATATTCGGCTGCTTATATCGAAGCGACAAAGAAGGCCAACGGTTTATTGCCGAATGACAATCCCCGATTGTATAATCCTTACCTGTATCCGGCCATCGATTGGGCAGATAACCTGTTCAATGACTGGGGACACAACCGTCGCGGGAATATTAATATCCGTGGTGGTGTACCTAATGCAAACTATTATGCTTCATTGAGTTACTACGGAGAAACCGGTATGACCCGCAACTTCAAGCTGGAGAACTACAATACTCAGATGAAGTACGACCGTTATAACTTCACCTCCAATCTGAATCTGAAGCCGACTTCCAAGACGACGGTTGATCTGGGTTTTTCCGGTTATCTGGGACAGGGACACTATCCGCAGAGCAGCACCAGTTCGCTGTACGCAGCCTGTATGGATGTGAATCCGGTTATTTATCCTTTGTTGCTGCCCAACGGTACCGTGTCCGGTATCAACTCACAGCAAAAGTTCAACCCTTACGGTCTGCTGGCTCGCGGAGGTTATTATGATGAATTTTCCAGCCAGTTAAATTCTAATATCCGCGTGAAGCAGGACTTGGATTTCTGGAAGTGGAGCAAAGGACTTTCCGCTTCTGCCATGGTAGCTTTCGATACTTACAATTCACGTAAGAGAAAGTATAACCGGAATGAACCGATGTACACCTTTGCCGGTAAAACGGACGAAAACGGAATCTGGATAGAAGACACCTTGTTTGATGAAGAAACAGGCGATTACCTCTACTCGGTGCTGAAAGAAGCGGATGGTAGCCTGTCACTTCAGACACCGGAGCAATGGAGCAGCCGCACGGTGTATACAGAAGCATCCTTGAACTATGACCGTAGTTTCGGTGCTCATCGGGTAGGAGGTCTGTTGCTTTACAATCAGAAAGTATATTGGGATTTGAATGCGACGGATGTCATTGGCGGTATGCCTTACAAGCAACGCGGTTTTGCCGGACGTGCTACTTATTCATGGAACGACCGTTACTTCGCAGAATTCAATCTCGGTATCAATGGTTCGGAGAACTTCAGTCCGGGCAAGCGTTATGGTGTCTTCCCTGCTTTTGGTCTGGGATGGGCAGTCTCCAATGAATCTTTCTGGAATCCGGTCCGCAAATACATTTCCTTCCTCAAATTCCGCTATACGGACGGATGGGTCGGCAGTGATACCGCAACAGGCAGACGCTTCATGTATCAGGGGGTGTTCACCAGTCTGACAGGAACCATGTTCGGAACCAATTATACAAGTGCCAACGGTTATGGAGAAGAAAAGTACGGTGTAAATGTCACTTGGTCTAAATCCAGAAAGCAAGACTTGGGTATCGATATCAAGTTCTTGAATGATAATCTGTCCTTTGTAGTCGACTTTTTCAAGGAACGTCGCGACAACATCTTCCTGCAACGCAGTACAATCCCCAGCTACGCCGGATGGATCGAAAACCCTTATGCTAATCTGGGTGTCGTAGAAAATAAAGGTATAGAGCTGGCGATGGACTATACACAACGGCTGGGTAAGAAGACATTCCTTACGGTACGTGGCAATCTGACTTTCAATAAAGACAAGATTATAGAGAACGACGAACCGCCGGTAGACTATCCTTGGATGGAGACACGCGGTACGAATGTAAATGCGACTTGGGGATTCATAGCCGATGGGCTCTTTACCAGTCAGGCGGAGATTGAAGACCATGCTACCCAGTTCGGGACAGTACATGTAGGCGATATCAAATACCGTGACTTGAACGGAGACGGGGTGATCGACAACTATGACAAGACCGTCATCGGACGCGGTGATGTCCCCAGAATCTATTACGGATTCGGTGCTGACCTACAGATCGGAGACTTTTCTATCAGCGCCCTGTTTCAGGGAACCGGACAGGCCGACCGCTATCTGGACGGCATTTGTATCAAGCCTTTCTGGGATGACGAGGGCCGTGACAATGTCTTTGCCAACATCCACGACCGCTGGAGTCCCGACGATCCGACCAATCAGGATGTGTTCTATCCGCGCATGTATGTCGGCAGTGACGCCAACACGAATAATGTTCAGAAAAGTTCGTGGTGGGTGAAAGACGTCAGCTTCCTGCGTCTGAAGCAACTGAACATATCCTATAATATACCGAAAAAGCTGCTGGACAGATGTTTCCTCAAAAGTGCAAGCGTCTACCTCATGGGTACGAATCTGCTTACCTTCTCTAACTTCAAGCTGTGGGATCCGGAGCTGAACTCAAGTAATGGAACAGCTTATCCGAATGTATCCAGCTATTCGGTCGGAGTCAAGTTTAGTTTTTAACCCTAAAGTCAAATAATCGTTATGAAGAATAGAATAAAACAATACCTGTTGGCTGCATCGATGTGTGTCGGACTGACTGCTTGCAGTGATTTCTTTGAACCGATTCCCGGTGTGCAGTTTGGACTGGACGAAACGTTTGCCTCCAAGCAAAGGACGGAAGAATATCTGAACAATGTATACAGCTACGTGCGTGAAGTGACAGATGCCATTCATCCGAACACCTACGGAGGTATCTTTACGGAAGCATCGTTGGACGGAGCAAACCGCTGGAACAAAACGTATGCGGAATGGACCAACGGCTCCTTTAACTCCGCTTCAGCTCAGGCAAGTGAATACTTTTCAAAGTACTATCAGGCAATAGCCAAAGCAAGTACGTTCATCCAGAACGTAGATAAATGTACAGAAGCCGCCGCCTCTACACGTGGAAAGTGGAAATCGGAAGCACGTGCATTGCGGGCATACTATTATTTTGAATTGCTGCGCCTTTACGGTCCCATTCCGTTGATTGGCGAAGATCCCATTCCTTTGGACGCTTCCTTGGAAGAATTGATTAAAGAACGTAATTCGGTAGATGAATGCGTAAACTTCATTGCTACGGAATTGCAGAGCGCCATTGATTCCGGCGATTTGCTCCAGAGAGCCGGAAAGGCAAACCTGGGACGTATGGATGTCGCCACTTGTATGGCACTCAAGGCAAAGCTGTACCTCTATTGGGCAAGTCCGCTTTTCAACGGAAATACGGATCAGGCGTCAGTCAAGAATAAAGACGGCAAACAACTTTTCCCTCAGACCGAAGATAACTCCAAATGGGCTCAGGCACGCGATGCATATGAACGGTTTATGACCTTCGCAACCGGACAGGGATACAAGCTGACCGAGGTCTATACGAATGGAAAACTAGACCCTTATGCTTCGTGCAGGGCTGCGGGCGAGTTTTTCACCACAACCTGGGAAGCTGTTGATGAACTGATTTTTGTGAAACTGAGAGATTTGTACGACTATACCTACTGGGTATGCCCTAAGTTTACCGACTTCCAGGATACCGATGTGACTGGCGGCGGTGGCTATTATACAACACAGGAAACGGTAGACCTGTTCTTTACGAAAGACGGACTGACCATCGAAGAAGATCCCGGCTATGACAAATTCGAGGGCATACCGAGCGCCAACAACTTCACATCCGGAAGATATTATGACCCCAATAACCCTTCCCGTCTTTACTTTGACGCCGATAAGTCCAAAGTGCTGAAACAGTGGAAAGACCGTGAACCGCGCTTTTATGTGAATATTACCTATAGCGGCTCTATCTGGCTGAACGAAGGTAAGTACAATGAGGAAATGCGCACAGACTTCACCAACGGTGCAAACGGAACCTGCGGCAAGTCCAAAGCCTCCGGCGACTGTCCGGATTCGGGATACTTGATCCGTCGGGGTGCGAAAGCTTCTAACAACAACGGCTCGAAACACTTCTCTCCGGTACTTCGTCTGGCAGATATGTATTTGGGATATGCTGAAGCACTTTGTATGTGCAGCGATCTCGACAATGCCCTGACTTATCTGAATAAAATCCGTGTCCGTGCAGGCATTCCCGAATATACATTTACCGCAACAGCCGGCAAAATAACCTGTCCGAAGACACAGACCGATCTGCTGAACCGTATCCGCCGCGAACGTTTGGTTGAACTAGTCTTCGAATGGAACCGCTATTTCGATGTGCGTCGCTGGAAAGTGGCGGAAGGACAGAATGATCCCGAACATTGGATCTATCCGGCATATCACACCGGAGGCGAAGGAGGCAAAGTATACGGTATGAATATGGACAAGGATTATCCGGCATTCTTCGAAAGGACCTCTTTTGAGACTCGTGTAGCATTTACGAAAAAGCAATATTTCATGCCGATACCTTATGATGACCTCCGTCGTATCCCGTCACTGGTACAAAACTTAGGATGGTAATACGATATTCGAACAATAACGCTTAAACAAGAAGATTATGAAACATTGGAAAGATATAGCTTTCGGGTTGTTTGTCTCACTGACACTGGCTGCCTGCTACGGTGAGGAAGACAGCTTCGCAACTCCTGACATCTATAAAGATTATCAGCCTGTACTGAAAGACGGGAATACCGTAGCCGGATACGCAGCTGCCCCTCTCAAAGAGGCGAAATATGATGAGGTGCTGAATGAACTTTACCTCACGTGGGACGGCAGTAACTCTGGCTGGGAAAAGAGAGATGAATATGTGGGAGTGGAAGTAGAATTCAACTCCCTGCTCTCCGGCAAAAAGATAAAGCGCGTCATGATCCCGAATGTCGGTGATTTTGGCAACCTGACTGTGAAAAGGCGGGATTATGGCAACGAGCCGACCACTCTGCGTCTGAGTAAATATCGTACAGTAGTGGTTACAGACCGTTACGGTGTAGAGGAACTTCGTTTCCGTTCTATCTACAAAGATGCCGACGGTGCCCGGCAGACAAGTGACTGGACGAATCTGAGCGATCAGGCGGATAAGTATGAACTTCAAGTGGATATGAACTATGCTGCCTGGCAGTATTTTAAAACCAGCCAGGCGACACAAGTTCGGATTTCCTTTGAGAGTGATTCGGAGATACGTCCCGTTTCTGCATTGTATAATCTGATAGGTAACGGAGACGAGGCTGCTACTCAGGAAGAGTTCCGGAAATGGTATTATATGGATTGTGCGGCTATGTCATTCGACCCCTATAATCTGGCTTTCGACCCTTACGGCAAACTGCGGGTCTTTATCAAGAAAGACCAGACCGGAGGAGCGTATGCGATAGATTACCCCACCCATAACGAAGGAAGAGGTATTGTTTATCCGGCTTCGGAAAGCAATCCGAACGATGCGTGGTGGAAACTGCCGGACATGCAGCATGTGTTCATGCACGAGATGGGACACTGCGTGCAGTGGATGCCCAAACAAGGAAAATATATCATGGAAGGTGTGCAGGATTGTGACCGACAGGGGTATCAGGAAGGATGGCCGGACGCTGTGAAAGTAGCGAGCAAAGGATATATTCTGGCTACGCAAAAAGAAGAGTATCAGGCCGCTATCGCCAAGTCTTACCGGAATCCGCAGAGTGATAAATACTTTGTCTGGCAGGTTGACTATAATACTTCCGGTGCTTTTATGAGTTGGCTGCGTCTTTATAATGGCGACTTCGTACGTATGTTGCCGTGGACGGTGCTGATGGACGAACTGACTAACCAGTGGAGCCTGGAGGATGCGGTGAAGTATATCCTGAAGGAGAGCTACCCGGACCTTACGATGGAAGAACTCTGGAACGAATACAAGACAGAGGTGGAAGTGTTCCTGCAAAATAACTAATAGAGCAACCTTTAAAAAACAACTATGATGAAGAAAGTATTATTTGCATTAGCTGTGCTGTGCACGAGCTTTTGGAGTTGCAATACCTTGGATTTGAATGACGTGGGCTACGGAGATGGTGACCGTCTGAAGGCTTCCTCCGTTAAAAAAATATTGTATGGCACAGCTGATGGCTGTTGGAAAGCTGACTATCAGGGGCACGAGTTTTATTTCCAGTTTCATGAAGACGGAACAGTGACACTGGATTCGGACTTTCTGGAGATGGCGGTAGAAGGAAAAACATCATTCTCTGCCAAAGGCAAGGAAGTGGCACTGGATATTGAGAATTGCGATGTCCATCTGCAAAACCTAGGTAGTGAATTTGCAGATACCAAGTTTGTCGTATCAGAGATTCCGGCAGAAGGAGAGGCACCACAGCTGAACTTATACGGTGAATCTACCGGCAATACCATTGAACTGCAGCCGACTACACAGGCATACATCGATGGTAAAGTTGCTTCAAAAGCGGACTTTACCGAACTCTTTGAGAAAAACTTATTGGATAATCAGTCCATCTGTGACGCTTCCGGCAATTTTATCGGTTATTATGGCTTGGTACTGAATGGTGTCAATGATCTTTCTGTTAAGGTAATAACGATTGAAAACAAGGATGGAAGCGATGCGAACGGCCATACGCAATATTATGAATCTAAACTGACGAAAGAAGGGCAAATCTTCAAACTGGACACGCCGGTAGAACAGATTAAATCGGTGAACGGAGCCACTTATGCCTTCAAAGCCATTGATTGCACCGGTGATGCGGTGGCGGTAGACGGTATGTCAAATGTAACCCTGACCTCCAACAAGGGAGCGGTCAATGACTTCGACTATGTGACTTCCGGAGGAAAATTCACACTCGGAAAAGCGCAGGATCACGGTGCCGCTTGCGATGAAATATGGGCGGGAACAGGCGGACAGGCTACAAGTTCCGGTGGAACAATCGCCGATATAAATGCCATGAGCTATGATTTCGGATGGAGTGGAAGCGCGAAGCAAAGACCGCTCGTTATCTGGACATGGTGGTTTGCAAACCTCGCTTTCCCGAGCAGTGAAGAAGGAGCAAGCATCCTGATGAATAATTCCGATAAAGACCGTGTCTTGTTTAAGAACATATCCGGCAGCGGACAGACTTGCGGCGGCGGTACTCTTAACGCGACTGAAGTAGCTGAGATAAATGCCTACTGTAAAGACCTGATAGATACCTGGTTCAATGAGAAAGGGCTTTTTGTTGTTCGTCACGACCGTCAGAGTGCAGGAGATAAATTCTACATCTATCTTTTGTGTCCCGATACGGAAGCCACTTCGAAAGGTGGAATGTGGATGAAGTATCAGAGAGACTGAGAATGAATGTGAATAAGATAGTATAAGCTAATGATGCTAACGTACTTAACTAATTAATAATTAATAAATGAATAGATGATGAAAAGACTGTTTTTACTGATGATCCTGGGTGTAACTTCGGTGTTATGCCTGAATGCTCAAACTAAGTCGTTGCACCAGCTGCAACAGGAATTCGTTGATTTACGCTGTGGTATGTTCATTCATTTCAACATGCCGACCTTCTTTAATGAGGACTGGCCGGACCCGGATGCTGCTCCCGAGCTTTTCAACCCTGTCAGGATGGACTGCAAACAATGGGCAAAAGCGGCAAAATCAGCCAACATGACCTACGGATGTCTGACAACGAAACATCATAGCGGTTTCTGTATATGGGATACTAAAACGACCGATTATAGTGTAATGAGCAGCCCGTTCAAACGTGACGTGGTAAAAGAATATGCCGACGCATTCCGTGCCGAAGGGATGAAAGTGATGCTCTATTATTCGATCCTCGATACGCATGCCCGGCTGCGTCCCAAGTGTATAACTCCGCAGCATATCGAAATGATCAAGGAGCAACTTCGCGAACTGTTGACCAACTATGGTGAAATAACAGCTTTGATCATTGACGGTTGGGATGCCCCGTGGTCACGTATCTCTTACGATGACGTACCTTTTGAAGATATTTATCGTCTGGTCAAATCAATCCAGCCCAACTGTCTGGTGATGGATTTGAATGCAGCGAAATATCCTGCCGAGGCTTTGTTTTACACGGACATCAAGTCTTACGAACAAGGAGCCGGACAGCATATCTCGAAAGATACCAACCGTCTGCCTGCCTTGTCTTGCCTGCCGTTACAGCAGAACTGGTTCTGGAAAGAAAGTTTCCCGACTACCCCTGTGAAGTCTCCGGCACAAATGGTCAATGATAATATCATCCCGATGGGCAAATCCTATTGTAACTTTATCCTGAACGTAGCTCCCAACAGAGACGGCTTGATGGATGCCAACGCCTTGAAAGCTCTGAAGGAAATAGGTAAACTGTGGAAGAACGACGGTCGTGTAGCAACGGTTCCCGAAGCGGATGCTCCTATTATATCTTCCAACATTGCCAAATATCAGCCTGCCGAAGGTACATGGAGCAGTGACTATGCTATCATGGACTTTGCCAATGACGATGATTTCGGGACCTGCTGGAATTCTAATCCTGAAGTGAAAGTGCCCTGGTATTCGGTTACTTTTGAGCGCGAGAAACCTTTCAATATGGTGGTTATTACGGATCGTAACAATGACCGTTTGCAGGAATACCGTCTGGAATACCGTGCGGGTGGTACATGGAAACCCCTTTACGAAGGTAAGGCTCCTACCGGTCTGCGTGTGAAAATCCACCGTTTCGATACGGTTTGGGGAGATGCGGTACGAATGACTGTCTTAAACTCTAATGGTACTACCTCCATTGCAGAGTTCGGGGTATATTGTGAGAGAAGATGATGAATTTATCTTAGAGTTAAATCATTGATTTTATATAGAATCACCATCAGGTAAAGTCGTGTTTTTTGATGGTGATTCTATTTCATCCAACTCTTTATCGTACGTCCGTACTTCCCTTTTTGTGGGACTTGCGTGTAGAATAATATTTGGATTTAGGCCAAACATTTGTATCAGCTTTCTAATGGTCTATCCGATGGCTTTTGTTACTTTTCTTACTTATTAATGTCTCATTTATATTATATTTAGTATATTTGTTCCCGCTTTATCTAATAAGACATGAACAATAACACTTGCTATTAATATAATGAGAAGATGTCTGATATTATGCCTTTTTACATTTATTAGTTCGTTGGTCTGTTGGGCTGATGCGGGTAAAGATGCTTATCTTTTTCGGAAAGTCGATTATCAACAAGGGCTTTCTAATAGTGCTGTGCTTTGCCTCTATCAGGATAAAGCAGGGCTGCTGTGGTTTGGCACTTATGATGGCGTGAATTGTTATGATGGGAAAGGTATCGAGGTCTTTCGTTCTGATTTCTCAATGAAAAAGACGTTGAGTAACAATGTCATTCATTCTATTCAGCAGGCAGATAGCAGTTGTTTGTGGATTACTACACATTTGGGAGTTAATCGTTTTTCGCAAGATTCGCGTCAGGTAGTGGGATATTATGATTTTACAGGTGATTATTATCTGCATTCCAATCCGAAAGGAGATACTTGGGTAGTAAGCGATGAAGGAATCTTTTATTATAATACTTATCATAAAAAGTTTGTCCATCTCAAAAATATAGAGACTCCTGTCGAGAATATGGATCAGCGTGCTTTTGTCACGGATGATGGTGTCTTATGGACTTTTCCACGGAATACAGGTAGTCTGATTCAATGTTCATTAGATGGCTTTGACCGGGATACATTGTCTGTCCATCCTACTGTTTCATCTTCTGATTTTCATGCAAAACCTATCGATAATGTATTTTATCAGAATGGCATTCTCTGTTTTGTGGATGCAGAGCGGGATCTTTATGTATATGATATTTCCAGAAGGTCTAAAATCTATATTCGTAACCTTTCTTCGTTGGTGCAACGATATGGGAAAGTTGTGGGAATTGTTCCTTTTTATGAAGACATTATAATTGCTTTTCAAACCAATGGTTTAGTACGTTTGCGCACCTCGAAAAAATATGAAGAAGAAGTGGTGGACCGTAATGTACGTATATATGATATTTTCCGCGATCCTCATCAGAATATTCTTTGGGTAGCTTCTGATGGGCAGGGAGCTGTCATGTACGCTAAGAAGTACTCGATAGCCACTAATCTGATGCTTAGCAAACTATCATCCAATCTAAGTCGGCAGGTACGTTCTGTCATGACAGACAAATATGGCGGATTATGGTTTGGCACGAAAGGAGATGGACTTTTGCATGTACATGACTATGAAGGTGGTATGGATGCTTCTGCTACTACAGTTTACTCTCCAGTAGGCAGGCAGGATGCCTCATCTTATACCCGTTGGAATAGAGAGTTTCAAGCATACTCATTAAAACAAAGCCGTTATATGGATGGCTTTTGGGTAGGATCGGGTAATCCCGGACTGTTTTACTATTCTTTTGCAGATAAAGCCTTGCATTGTGTTGAGGATAAGTCTGCAGATCCTGTTATCGAAATACATGATATCTATGAAGAGAATGACAGCGTACTCTATGCGGTTACGGCTGGGGTCGGATTTCGTAAATTGATATTGGAGAGGAAACAAGGGGAGATTCACCTCAAATCGCAAAAGCGTTATCATTTCTTTTATGAACAAAAAGAGATAACCATGTTTTATCCTATGTTAGCTGAAGGAGATTCCATTCTTTGGTTGGGCAGCCGGGAAAAGGGGCTAATTCGATTTGATAAACAGACAGAAGAATATAAAGTCATTTCTTTGAAAGAAATATTGCATAAATCTGTTGATGATGTACTTAGCCTGCATCGTGCTAAAGATGGTAGGATGTATGTAGGAACAACATCGGGACTAGTGTGTTTGACCTTTAATAAGGAACAAATCAGTGCCTCCTATATCGGTAGAGAACAAGGGTTGCTTAATGATATGATTCATGGCATATTGGAGGATGCAAATGGTTTTTTATGGCTTGGCACTAATCGTGGACTTATTAAATATAATCCCAAAAACACTTCTTCGCATGCTTATTATTATGCCGCCGGTGTGCAGGTGGGCGAGTTTAGTGATGATGCCTATTATCAATGTCCTTATACCGGACGTCTTTTCTTTGGAGGCATTGACGGTTTGCTTTATCTGGATAAGGAAGTGGCGACAGCTCCGGAATTCTATCCGAACATATTATTGCGTAAGCTAATGATTGGACGTAAGGAGGTTAATCTGGGGGATTATTATACCGATGGTGGCAAAGCGTTAAGTTTTAAAGGAGCGAAGGCTTCTTTTTCCCTTTCTTTTGTTGTTCCAGACTTTCTTACTGGAGGTGATGTGGAGTACTCCTATATGCTGGACGGATTTGATAAAGACTGGACCTCGTTTAGTAGTATAAATGAAGCATCGTATCTAGAAATACCTTCGGGTAGCTATGTTTTAAAGGTCCGTTATAAGAAAGATGTATTTAATACGGAATATAAGGTATTTTCTATCCCTTTGTATATTCTTCCGCCTTGGTATCTTTCTACGGTAGCCTATGTCATTTACTTGCTGTTTTTCATATTAATAGCCGGTTATCTGATTCATTTATTAAGAAAATATTTTCTCCAGAAGCGTATGATGCAGCGGCTGTTGACAGCAGAAAGCAATGAAGCTCTACCGGAGTCCGCCAGTCTTAATCGTGAGTTACTGAATCGTTTTACGTCCATTTATCGCTCTTGTGATCAGTTGCGTGCGGAAAATCTCCCTTATGAACAGCGTCTCAGAATTATGGAGCAGGTACACGAGACGGTTATTGCAACTCTTTTCCGTTCGGGAACTTTGGCTGTAGAGGAACTTAAGTCATTTTTCCCTACGGAATATGCGATTACTGGTTGTATGTGCATGAAAGAGCTCTCTATAGAAGTCTTGCATGTGTTGGAAGGACAGGGCGTTGATATATCTTCTGTAAAACTTGCTATACCAGAACACTTTGTTTATCCTGTTTATAAGAATGCTTTACGCTGTATGCTCTATTGGTGTTACCTTTATATTGGCGGAGTAAAACATAAGTCGGATATTGTAGTGGATGTGAAGGAAGAGGAAGGACGGATGTTGTTGCAGTTCTCTGCTGTAGATGATACTCTGAAGGAATTATATAAGCAACTTTCCGGTTCGGAAGAAGAGGGAAGAAGAGATAGTCAGGAAATAGAAGAGGCGATAACTACCCGCCAATTACTGTTTTCTGTGCAAGCGGCTTTGAGACAGCTAAATGTTACGCTTCACTATGCCGACAGAGAAAAGGATCATTTATTGACGTTAGCCTTTGAACCGGCTATCATCAAGGAGACTGAAGAGCATGGGAAGAAAACGGTTCTTCTGCTGGAGGATAGGGATGAAATGGTATGGCTGATAAGTGATCTCTTAGCAGATGAATTTGTTGTTTGTCCGGTGAAAAGTGTACAACTTGCATTTGAAGAAATACGTAGATCGGCTCCTGCTTTGTTACTAGTTGATATGTTGATGTATGCAAAAGCAGAGAGTGACTTCCTGGAATATGTGAATAAGAATCGTACTCAACTTTCGAAAACGGCATTTATTCCAATGTTAAGTTGGAAAGTAAGTTCGTCCATTCAGCGCGAATTGATTATGTGGGCTGATTCATATATTGTACTTCCTTATGATATTATATTTTTGAAAGAAGCCGTCAATAAAGCTATTTACGGTACTCGGGAGGCAAAGCAGATTTATATGGAAGAGCTTGGTGACTGGGCCGGACGCATTGTTTGTACTACAGAAGAACAGGCGGACTTTATCCGGAAACTGTTGCAAGTGATAGAACAAAATCTTGACCAGGAAGAATTGGGATCAACCTTAATTGCCGACCGTATGGCGATGAGTCCGCGTCAATTCTATCGCAAGTTTAAAGAAATATCCAATGCGGCTCCCAGTGACTTGATAAAGAGTTATCGGATGGAGAAGGCTGCACGATTGTTGCAGAATGAAGAACTTTCTATTCAGGATGTTATCGCTGAAGTTGGTATTTCCAGCCGTTCCTATTTTTATAAAGAGTTTACCCGCCGATTCGGAATGACGCCGAAAGATTATCGGGAGCAACTCCGATAATGCTATCCCCACTATCTTATTCTTTACTAATTGAGTTTTATGGATGTATTACCCGAATCCTTAGATCAGTAATTCCGGATAATTAAGTCTTTCGGTTAATGATTCGGGTTTTCTTCATTCCTTCTGTTCTTTGGTCGTTTGGGGTGATAGGTATATTTGAATTCATGTCTGTATAGATTTTATTTATTACTGCTTACGAATAAACTTTTTAATAAAAGTGGTGAAAATGCGGCTATTATAACTTGATACAATGTGCGCAAACTTGTGCTCTGTTTGTGCGTGAATGAATGCTATGTGTTGATATATAGATGTTTATAATGTGCTTTATTTCTCCTTTCTGTTCTATAAATGAGCATTTTCATTTTGACATAATTTTGTCACTTCTGCGGAATATTCTTAATATTAAAAGTTTTTAATTTGCTTCCGCTTATAAGAATTATATAGGCGATTGATAACCTTAGTATTAATTAAAAAAAACAAAGTAACATGAATTTGTTTGAAATGGAAAAACATCACACAAAGACATTGTGGCTATTGGCATTACTGCTAACATTTAGTACAGTAGTGTGGGCACAAGGTACTCCTGTTACAGGGCGTGTGTCTGATGAAAAAGGCGAATTGCTCATTGGAGTGAGCGTTCAGGAAAAAGGTACTACGAATGGTACCATAACAGACACCAATGGTCAGTATAATCTGAAACTGACGAGTAACAATCCCATTCTTATCGTATCCTATATAGGATATAAATCACAAGAGGTAAAAGTAGGCAAACAGAAAGTGCTGGACGTAATTCTTGCAGAAGATGTATCGTCACTGGACGAAGTGGTAGTTGTGGCTTACGGACATCAACGTAAAGTATCGGTAGTAGGTGCGCAGTCATCTATGAAAATAGAAGATATAAAGATGCCGACAGCTAATTTATCTTCTGCTATTGCTGGACGTTTGCCGGGTGTAGTAGCTGTGCAACGTTCAGGAGAACCGGGGCATGATGATTCCGATCTTTGGATCCGTGGTATTTCTACACTGGCGGGTCAGAACTCTAAACCACTGGTATTGGTGGATGGTGTGGAACGTAGTTTCAATAATATCGACCCTGAAGATATTGAGTCGTTTACGGTGCTGAAAGATGCTTCTGCCACAGCTGTATATGGAGTACGCGGTGCTAATGGTGTAATTCTGATTAAAACCAAACCGGGTAAGGTGGGCAAGCCGCAATTCTCAGTAGACTACTATGAAGGTTTTGTGACATTGACAAAGAAACCTGAAATGGCGGATGCCTTTACGTATATGGATGCTGCCAATGAAGCGTATATGGATACTAGAGGCAGTATGTTATATTCTCCTCAATATATTGAGGCTACGAAGAAAGCCCATGGATTACTACCGAATGATAATCCACTGATGTTCAATCCTTATTTGTATCCGAACGTTGATTGGATGAACGAATTATTCAATGACTGGGGACATAATCGTCGTGTAAATGTAAGTGTGCGTGGTGGTGTACCTAATGCCACTTACTACGTTTCATTGAGTTATTATAATGAAAAAGGTCTGACACGTACCGCTGAAATGGAGAACTATGATGCTAACATCCGTTACGACCGCTACAATTATACCGCTAATTTGAACTTGAAGCCAACAGAAACGACTACTATTGATTTGGGCTTCAATGGTTTCCTTTCTATGGGTAACTATCCGCAGCAATCTACCAGTGACTTGTTTGCGTCAGCTATGGAGATTAATCCGGTCTATTTGCCGTTAATGATGCCTGATGGTTCTGTACCAGGTATCTCTACCAATGGTGACCTCCGTAACCCGTATGCCGATTTGACTCGTCGTGGTTACAAAAATGAAGCAAGAAATCAGTTGAACTCCAACATTCGTTTGACGCAAGACCTTGGTTTCTGGAAGTGGAGTAAAGGGCTTACCGCCTCTGCCATGTTGGCTTTCGACGTGCATAACAGTCGTGACCTGAAGTATAACAAGCGTGAAGATACTTACAATTTTGCCGGAACTAAAGACGAAAACGGATTGTGGAATGATGATGTATTTGATGCAGATGGCAATTATCGGTATGCACTGACCTATACAGGACATAAAGATCTTGCATTTGACCAGGGCGCTTCCGACTCTAGAAGTACTTACTTTGAAGCTTCTTTAAATTACGACCGTTCGTTCGGTTTGCATCGGATAGGTGGTCTTTTGCTTTATAACCAAAAGATTTACCGTTCGAGTTCTGATAATCTGATCGGTTCTTTGCCCTATAAGCAACAAGGCTTGGCCGCCCGTGCTACTTACTCATGGAACGACCGTTATTTTTTCGAGGCAAACCTTGGGTATAATGGTTCCGAGAACTTCAGTCCAGAAAAACGTTTCGGTTTCTTCCCTGCATTTGGTCTTGGCTGGGCTATCTCTAATGAGGCTTGGTGGGAATCTTTGCAAGAAACTGTTTCTTACTTTAAAGTGCGTTATACAGATGGCTTAGTTGGTACGGATGCTGTAACAGGGCGGCGTTTTATGTACCTAGACCAGATGGCGAGCGTAGATGGTTATCGTTTTGGCGACCAGAATAACGGTGTTGGTGGTTGGGGGTTCAGCAAGTACGGAGCCAATGTCGGTTGGTCTACTTCCCGCAAGCAAGACTTAGGTGTTGACTTAAAATTTTTCAAAGACAATCTTTCGCTGACATTAGATATCTTTAAAGAACATCGTAAAGACATCTTTATTACCCGACGCGTTATTCCTGATTATTCCGGGTTCGTAGAAATGCCTTATGCTAATTTGGGAGTGGTAGACAATAAGGGTTTTGAAGCTACATTGGAATATACACAGCAACTCGGTAAGAAATGTTTCCTGACTGTCCGTGGTAACTTCTCATGGAATGAAGATAAAATTATAGAGAACGATGATCCCCGGGTACAGTATCCGTGGATGGAAAAAAGAGGAACGAACGTGAACGGACGTTGGGGATGGATCGCCGAAGGGTTATTCACTAGTGAAGAAGAGATCATGGACCATGCCAAGCAGTTTGGTGAAGGGCATCCGGGACAGATTTCGAAAGTGGGTGATATCAAATATAAGGATTTAAATGGTGACGGAGTAATTGACGATTATGATAAATGTCTGATAGGTCAGGGTGACGTACCTAAGATTTATTATGGTTTCGGTGCAGATTTACAATTAGGTGATTTCTCTGTCGGTGCGCTCTTTGCCGGAAATGCCAAGGCAGACCGTTGTTTGGGAGGAAATGCCATGTATCCTTTTAATGATGGTTCAGGTATTACGAACTTGTTTGCAAACATTACTGACAGATGGTCTGCTGACAATCCGACTAATCAGGATGTATTCTATCCTCGTTTGCATCATGGAAACAATGCGAATCAAAATAATATGAAAACCAGCACATGGTGGCAAAAAGATGTCAGTTTCCTGCGTCTGAAACAGTTGACTATTGCTTACCAACTCCCGAAGAAGTTGATTAATCAAACATTCCTGAAGAGTGCGCGTATTTATGTGATGGGCACCAACCTATTGACATTCTCTAAGTTCAAATTATGGGATCCGGAGTTGAATACCAATAATGGTACTGCTTATCCTAATGTACGTACTTATTCAGTAGGTGTGAATGTAAGTTTTTAATAATAATCAGTTAGCAAGAAGGATATGAAAAATATATTTAAAATAGGAACTTTGGCGCTGTGTTTGGTGGTCGGACTTAGTTCGTGCAATGATTTCTTCGATGCAATCCCCGGTGAACAATATGACTTGGAGGATACGTTTACTAATCGCTCGAAGACAGAACAGTTTTTGAATAATGTGTATAATTATGTGCCCGATGAAACATTAGAACGTTCTGCAAGGAATACGATGTCGGGGATCTGGACAACCGGTTCGTTGGAATGCAAGCTTTCATGGGATGGAAATAATGGTAGCGAATGGGCTTCCGGAGCCACCTATGCAGGTTCCTCATGGATAAACTTTTGGTACATCGAGTATTATAAAGGAATTTCTCGTGCCAGTACATTTATCATGAATGTAGACCGTTGTTTGGAAGCTTCGGCCGCACAACGCAAACAGTGGAAAGCGCAAGCCAGAGCTTTGCGTGCTTTCTATTACTTCATGATTTTCCGTTCCTACGGCCCATTTGTGATTTTGGGGGAAGAACCAATTCCATTGGATATTTCTACTGCTGAACTGCTGAAAGAACGTAATACGGTAGATGAATGTGTGGCTTTTATGGCGAAGGAATTTGATGATGCGGCAAATGAGCTTCCTGATAGATATGACGGATCCAATTTGGGACGTATAGACAGAGCTGCATGTAAAGCTTTCAAAGCGAAAATGTTGTTGTATGCGGCAAGTCCGCTATTCAATTGTAATCCCGATTATGCCGCCATCGTTAATCCGGAAAGTGGCAAGCAACTCTTTCCGCAAGATAAATCGCAGGAAAAAGCGAAATGGGAGGCTGCACGTGATGCTTACAAAGAATTCTTTGATGAATACGGTAACACTTTCTCTTTATATACGGAGAAGACAGCCGATGGAAAGATTGATTTCTATGAATCTTATAGAAAAGTGACATCGGGAGTTTTGTACGGTACAGAGAATAAAGAACAGATTTTCATTCGCTTGGCAGACCATGATTACCGGGCTTACGAAACCACGCCTTATCACAAGGGGTACGATGATAATAATGGTGCTTTGAGAGGTGGTCTGGGATTTGGTGTACCTCAGGAAATGGTGGACTTGTACTTTATGAAAGACGGTCGCCGGATTGTTGACGATACGAACTATAAGGAATATGAGGGGGTACCTTCTAATGAATATTTGGGATGGTCGAGTGACTATACTGACGAAGTAGTTCCTTCCAGAACCTATTTCAAGAGCAATTCGAATCAAACATTGAAACAATGGGCTAATCGCGAACCGCGTTTTTATACGAACATTACATTCCATGGTTCTACTTGGTTGAAGACAGATACTCCGCGTGGAGAAATAACCACAGAACTGACTTATAACGGTAATTCCGGTTATGCTAATGCCAATTGGGATGCCCCTTACACGGGTTATGGTATGCGTAAAATGGCTTCAAAAGAAGGACGTAGCGGGGCTAACAGGCATTGTGCAACTTTGCTTCGTTTGGCAGACATGTACTTGGGGTATGCTGAAACGTTGAGCGCTTGTGACCAACGTAATGAAGCGATTAAGTATGTAAATAAGATACGCGCCCGTGCCGGTATTCCTGGATATGGTGCGGTAGGTACTAAGGACGATAATGGATTTGCATGCATTCCTTATGAAGATACACGTGACGGAGTGGACAAACGTATTCATCGTGAACGTTTGGTTGAGCTGATGTTCGAATGGAATCATTTCTTTGATGTACGTCGTTGGAAAGTAGCCGATATGGCTGTAGGCGATGATTGGATTTATCCTAAATATCATAGAGGTGGAGAAGGCGGACCTATTCATGGTATGGCTTTCCGTTCGGATGCTCCTGCATTTTTTGAGAAGGTAGTAGTAGAAACACGTACATTTTTGCCTAAACATTACCTCTTCCCGATTCCTGACGAAGATGTACGTCGTAATCCGAAGATGGTACAAAATCTGGGATGGACAACGGAGTAATATACTCCGGATGTCCGATCTGCGAATGAATGAAAGAAATTAATGAAAAGAAAAACAATGAAGATACCTCAAATAAGATGTAGCGATGTAAATGCAGTGAAGAGAATCATTTTTCTTTTGGTGCTGCTAATTCCCTTTTGTCTGGCAGGATGTTCGTCCGACGATGATGAAGGAGATAATGGAGGAGAAGGTCCGAACGAAGATGCTCCGGTTTCTTATGTACTTGGTTCGGGTAACACGAATATGCCCTCCAGTGGTACAATTATAGCGCAATATGCTGATGCTCCTGTCGGTTCGGAAATCAGACGTTTGGTAGACGATAATGCTGACACGAAGTATGTTACTTATCATAGTAGTTTCAACATCACTTGGAATGGAAATAGTAGTAAGGCTGTCACTGCCTATTCGTTGACCTCGGCTGCCGATACTCCCGAAATGGACCCGAAAGATTGGACACTCTATGGTTCTAATGATAATACTACGTGGACAGAACTGGATGCGCAGACAAACCAACTTTTTGCAGCGAGAAAAGAAGAGAAAAGCTATGAAGTGGATAATGCAACTTCCTATCGTTACTACAGACTTTCTGTTGAAGCGAACAATGGTGGTGCTGCCACGCAGATAGCTGAATGGAAACTGGTGGCCATGCGTTCATATACGGAGAATATCAACGACTTGATTGCTAGTAAAGGTTCCAGTACGTTTAGTGCGATAACTCCGATGGGCAGACAGCATGAGAATGACAGAGAAGCTACGGCAGCAGACTTGAAATGGCTTGCCGATCCTGCTGAAGAACCTGAACCATTTGGAGATGGTGGGACGAAGATAGCTTGGAATACATTCAATGTTGTATCCATTTATCCAAATGGAAATCCTGTGATGTCTGATGTAAATCAGCGTTGGGTAGGTGACTGCTGTGCTTGTGCGGTGATTGCTTCGATGGCATACCTCTATCCCCGTTTCGTAAAACACATTATCAAGGATAATATGGACAAAACATACACAGTTACTATGTATGACCCGAAAGGAAAACAAATATCAGTTGGTGTAGGTGGCGACTATTTTATCGGTAATAGTGGCGATTTAGGTGCCTTAGGCGGCAGAAATAAAGAAGTCACTTGGGCTACGATTCTCGAAAAGGCTATGATTAAGTGGAATCAGATCTATCAAGGTAGTTCTAATGTCGGTGGTATTGGTACTGAATATGTTTCTGCTATCTTTACCGGCGACGGGGAAAGTGTAGGTTTCGGTGCAAATGCATTGATTGCCGAAGACTTGCAACGCGCGGTGGAAGTGTCGCTCAAACAGGGTAGACTGGTGATCGGTGGTTTTACAAGAAGCGGTGAACAGGTAGATCAAAATTGGCAGACGACCAGTGGGCATGCGTTTACGTTTATCTTGCCGGATGATAATACTCATCTTTTCAAGATGAGGAATCCTTGGGGAGGTACTACCGACGGTGTGATGAAAGTGAAGGATGACGGACGGATTCCGCCGATGATTGACTTACGTATTTGTGCGCCGGGAGCAGCCAAGAATTATGGAGTGGGACCGGACTTGGGAGGATATATACCTAATTTCTAATTTCAAATCTTAAAAGAAAAACATCATGAAGAAACTTATTTATATAATGTTGTCGTTGTGTTGCCTGGTTTTTTATAGTTGTGGCATGACGGAACCTTGGAAAGACTGGGAACATGAAGGTGACATGAGTGCAGACCGCTTGCGTCCTTCAGAGGTAAAAGAACTACTGTGTGCGGCAGACGGATGGAAAATGATTTATCAAGGAGTAACGTTCTACTTTCAGTTTGATGAAGAAGGAAATGTAGCATCGGATTCAGACGAAACGTTGTTGAAGAATGAGGTTGGAACAGATTATTCTCTGGATTTCCAGGGGGAAAAAGCGGTGTTGCTTACCTTGCTGAATGGAGGAATGCTACAATATTTGAACGAAAACTCGGAGACGACATTTGTCATTACGGGGTATTCTGATTCACAAATTACAGCTGTAGGACAGACGCATGGCAAAGAAATGATCTTGACTCCGGTCTCAACTGCAGCTTTGCAACAAGCTAAGGAGAGAAAACGATTGGCCATTATTGCTTATAATAAAGCACAGGCCATGGATTTGCTTAAGGGAGAGTTGAATAATGGTGTATTTCGTAGGTCATCCTCTTCTTTCCTTGCACACTATTTGATTATTTGCGACGAGAGCAATAATTGGAAAGTGAAGATTTCTGCAATAGATAACGGTGTGGTAAAACACACAGAGTATCCGATGATAATTGATACAACGAATGATGAAAATGCAGTGTTGACTTTGGGTAGCAATGTGACGGTAGATGGAATAAGTTTAAATAAACTCTATTACAACTATTTGAATGGTGAAATTGAAACTGACAATGCTAATGTTGTATGTGATACTCGGAAAGCCTCTGATATTGCAGCATGGTATGTAGATGGTTGGAAGACCCATATAGTAGATCAGGATGAGATTCATGCAGACTTTAAGGGAATCTTCCACTCTGGTGTGGAGTTTGATGATCGTAATCCGAGGAATTTGATTGCTTGTCCGTGGAGTGGTATGGGATCTTATATTGGCTTTGCGGTTACTATGACAGCAGATAATGCTACTGGTCGTATATTCATCAGCTTGGGCGAACCATATGATTTATTCGGATGGAATAATAATCCGGCTGATTATAACCGTGTACAGCAGGATTACAGTAAATTCCTCTCTTTCTGTGTTTCGGAAGACGGCTTCTATTGGAGTTATGATGACAACGACAGTATGGTGTATGTGCTAAGTGCTACAGGCGAGCGTTGGTTTAGAATGAAGAAGTAACCAGTCTTTGAAAAAAGCAAGAAAGTAAACAGAACATAATCTCGATTACTTTCTTGCTTTTGTTTTTGTTTTTGTTTGTACTCTATTTGTATTTTCTTATGGGCAATTATTTGATTATTAGTAATTTAATTTGTGCTCTGTTTGACTCCTAGTTCTCTACTCTGACATTCTCGCCCGGACGTGCTTTTTGTCACGTCAGAGTATAGTTATTAATTTTCTATTGCGTTAATTTGTAACGTAAATAATAACACTCGCTAATCTAATATTAATAGTTTAACTCTTATATCATGAATAAACAGAAACTACTGTCTATCACAATGACCCTATTATTGGGAGTCTCCTCTATCTTTGCGCAAAAGCAGCCGGTGGATTACGTGAATCCCTTGATGGGAACCGACTCCAAGATTTCGCTCTCCAACGGAAACACTTATCCTGCCATTGCACTGCCCTGGGGGATGAACTTCTGGATGCCGCAGACCGGAAAGATGGGGGACGGTTGGGCTTACACGTATGCTTCTGACAAAATCAGAGGTTTCAAGCAGACCCACCAGCCCAGTCCCTGGATCAATGACTACGGACAGTTTTCCATCATGCCGATGACCAAACAGCTGAAGATTGATCAGGACAGCCGTGCTTCCTGGTTTTCGCATAAGGCAGAGAAAGCAACTCCTTATTATTACAGTGTTTATCTGTCAGAGTATAACATGACAACGGAGATTGCCCCGACGGAGCGTTGCGCATATTTCCGTTTCACTTTCCCCGAAGCGTCCGATGCTTATGTGGTAGTAGATGCTTTCGACCGTGGTTCGTATGTGAAGGTTATTCCCGAAGAAAATAAGATTGTAGGTTATACGACACGCAACAGTGGCGGTGTTCCTCAGAATTTCAGGAACTACTTTGTGATAGAGTTCGACAAGCCTTTTACCTTTAATAAAGTATGGGCGGACTATCATCTGGTAGAGACACATCTTGAACTGCAATCCAATCACGTAGGTGCTGCCATCGGTTTTTCGACAAAGAAAGGCGAGCAGGTGCATGCCAAAGTGGCTTCCTCATTCATCAGCCCCGAACAGGCGGAACTGAATCTGAAAGAAATCGGAAACAAGACATTCGAACAGACCAAGGAAGCTGGACGTAAGGCTTGGAATGACGTACTGGGACGTATCAAAGTCGAAGACGACGATGAGAACCGGATGCGTACTTTCTATTCTTGTCTGTATCGTTCGGTATTATTCCCCCGTATGTTCCACGAAGTGAATGCGAAGGGTGAAACGGTACATTACAGTCCTTATAACGGTGAAATCCGTCCGGGATATATGTTTACCGATACCGGCTTCTGGGATACGTTCCGTTGCCTGTTCCCGTTTGTCAATCTGGTATATCCTTCAATGGGAGAGAAGATGCAGGAAGGACTGTTGAATACATATCTTGAAAGCGGATTCTTCCCCGAATGGGCGAGTCCGGGACATCGTGGCTGTATGGTCGGAAACAATTCGGCTTCCGTAGTGGCAGATGCTTTCATGAAGAATGTGACCAAAGCGGATGCGGAGAAAATGTATGAAGGCTTGCTGGTGGGAGCCAACAGTGTACATCCGAGAGTTTCCACTACAGGACGCCGTGGATACGAATATTATAATAAACTGGGTTATGTACCTTACGATGTGAAGATTAACGAGAATGCGGCGCGTACCTTGGAGTATGCATACGATGACTGGTGCATTTACCGAATGGGTGAAAAGCTAGGGCGTCCGGCAGAAGAACTGGAACTCTATAAGAGCAGAAGCCAGAACTACCGCAACCTGTTCGACCCTGAAACAAAACTGATGCGTGGCAAGAACGCCGATGGCACCTTCCAGACTCCTTTTAATCCGTTCAAGTGGGGGGATGCCTTTACCGAAGGAAACAGCTGGCACTATACGTGGTCTGTATTCCACGATGTACAGGGACTGGCCGATTTGATGGGCGGCAGAAAGATGTTTGTCAGTATGCTCGATTCTGTGTTCAACCTTCCACCGATATTTGATGATAGCTACTACGGAGGTGTGATTCATGAAATCCGTGAAATGGAGATTGCCAACATGGGTAACTATGCGCACGGCAACCAGCCTATCCAGCACATGATTTACTTGTATAACTATGCAGGCGAGCCCTGGAAAGCCCAGTACTGGCTGCGTGAAGTGATGAACCGCCTCTACTTTGCCACTCCCGACGGTTATTGTGGTGATGAGGATAACGGACAGACTTCTGCCTGGTATGTGTTTACCGCTTTAGGCTTCTATCCGGTATGTCCGGGCAGCAATGAATATGTGATGGGTGCTCCTTATTTCAAGAAAACGACGATCACACTGGAGAACGGCAAGAAACTGGAAATCTCCGCTCCTAAAAATAGTGATGCCAATCGTTACATCCGTTCGCTGAACTATAACGGTAAGAACTATACAAAGAATTATCTGAATCATTTCGACTTGCTGAAAGGCGGACGTTTGGTATTTGATATGGATAATAAACCGAATAAAGGAAGAGGTATTAACGAATCCGACTTCCCCTATTCCTTCTCTCGTGATAACAAGTAAGCAGGTATGAATAAGATGAAAAAGAAAGTATTGATGATGACTATGGCGGCGGTAACCTTGTCCGCCGTAGCTCAGCAACCGGTAGATTATGTAAATCCGATTATCGGGACAAACGGAATGGGGCATACCTTCCCCGGTGCTTGCACCCCTTTCGGATGGGTACAGCTGAGTCCGGACACAGACACAATTCCACATAATATGAATGGAGCTTATCAGAAGAATGCGTATGAATATTGTGCCGGTTACCAGTATCGGGATAAAACCATCGTAGGTTTCAGTCACACCCACCTCAGCGGCACGGGACATTCCGACCTGGGAGATATATTGCTGATGCCTGCTGTCGGCGATGTAAAATTGAATCCCGGACGGGCGGACCATCCGGAAGAGGGTTACCGTTCGCGCTTCGATCATGCCACAGAGAAAGCGACACCCGGATACTACGAAGTGATGCTGGACGACTATGGCATTAAAGCGCAACTGACAGCTACTCAACGGACGGGTGTACATAAATATACCTTCCCGAAAGGAAAAGACGGTCATCTGATCCTGGACCTGGTGCATGGCATCTATAATTATGACGGCAAAGTATTGTGGGCAAACCTGCGGGTGGAAAACGATACATTGCTGACAGGATACCGCATCACCAACGGATGGGCACGTACGAATTATACCTATTTTGCCATCTCCTTGTCACAGCCGATCAAGGATTACGGATATAAGGATAAGGAAAAAGTATTGTACAATGGCTTTTGGCGTCGTTTTAAGCTGGAGAAGAACTTCCCGGAAATCACCGGTCGAAAGATCGTGGCTTACTTTAACTTCGATACGGCCAAAGATCCCGAACTGGTTGTAAAGGTAGCCTTGTCGGCAGTCAGCACGGAAGGCGCTGTAAAGAACCTGCGTGCCGAGGCTTCTGGAAAGAGCTTCGAACAGTTGGCGGAAGCTGCACGGACAGACTGGAACAATGAACTGGATCATTTCGAAATAGAAGGTACACCGGATCAGAAGGCGATGTTCTACACTTCGCTTTATCATACCATGATTAATCCGTCCGTGTATATGGACGTAGACGGTTCCTATCGTGGTCTGGATCATAACATACATCAGGCGAAAGGATTCACTAACTATACTATATTCTCACTTTGGGATACATATCGCGCGGAACATCCGTTCCTTAACCTGGTGAAACCGGAACGCAATGCGGATATGGTGGAATCAATGATCAAACATGAACAGCAGAGCGTGCATGGCATGTTGCCGATATGGAGCCTGATGGGAAATGAGAACTGGTGTATGAGCGGTTATCATGCTGTGTCTGTGCTGGCGGATGCAATAACCAAAGGAGTTTTTTCAAATGTGGATGAGGCATTATCGGCGATGGTTAGCACATCTACGGTACCTTACTATGAAGGTGTAGCCGATTATATGAAGCTGGGATATATCCCGCTGGACAAGAGTGGTACGGCAGCTTCCTCTACGTTGGAATATGCATACGACGACTGGACTATTTATCAGACAGCCTTGAAAGCCGGTAATAAAGAGATAGCGGATACTTACCGCAAACGTGCTCTCAACTATCGTAACATCTATGATACAAGCATCGGTTTTGCCCGTCCCCGCTACAGTGACGGCACATTCAAAAAAGAGTTCGATGTGTTGCAAACTTACGGCGAAGGCTTTATCGAAGGTAATTCATGGAACTTCTCCTTTCATGTACCGCATGATGTGTTTGGTATGATCGACCTGATGGGAGGAGAAAAGACATTCGTACAGAAACTGGACGAACTCTTCTCCATGCATCTGCCGGAGAAGTACTATGAACATAATGAGGATATTACGGAAGAATGCCTGGTAGGTGGATACGTACATGGCAATGAACCGAGCCATCATGTACCTTATTTGTACGCATGGACCTCCCAACCGTGGAAAACACAGTACTGGCTGCGTGAAATCCTGAACAAGATGTATAAGAATGACATCAACGGACTGGGTGGAAATGATGATTGCGGACAGATGTCGGCATGGTATCTTTTCTCTGTGATGGGCTTCTATCCGGTTTGTCCGGGTACAGACCAGTATGTCCTTGGTGCTCCCTATCTGCCCTATCTGAAGCTGACACTTCCCAACGGAAAGACACTGGAAATCAAAGCGCCGGGCGTCAGCGACAAGAAGCGTTATGTACAGTCACTGAAACTGAACGGCGAGTCTTATGATAAAATGTACATCACACACGAGGATATCCTGAAAGGAGGCGTATTGGAATTTAAAATGTCGGCATCGCCCAACAAACGTCGTGGAGTATCGGTGCAGGACAAACCTTATTCATTAACTAATGGAATCAATTAACAGCATCAATAAATAATCAAGAAAAGAATATGAAAAAGAGACATTTGGTATATGCAATTGCCCTGATTGTGGGCATGGGAGCTTGTGCGGCAAGTGCGAAGAAGCAAGCCGAAGCAAAACCGGACGTATGGAAAAGCTACAATGTAGGAACTGTCTTGTTCGAAGATAAAGCTTCGGAAACAAAAGGTTCGGACATTTATCACCGGATCATTCCGGATGCGGAGTCTTATATCAAAGAGCAGGCACGCACTGTATTGGCTACTCTTTATAACTCACCGGAAGACAGCATAACTCCGGTGAACAAGATACATTATACACTGGAAGACATCGAAGGAATTTCTGCCAAAGGCGGTGGTAATGGAGACGTTACTATCTTCTACAGCACACGGCATATCGAGAAATCATTTGCGGAAAACGATACGGCAAAGCTGTTCTTCGAAACGCGTGGGGTACTGTTGCACGAACTGACACACGCCTATCAGCTGGAACCGCAAGGCATCGGCTCTTACGGAACCAATCGTGTATTCTGGGCATTTATTGAAGGAATGGCAGATGCCGTACGTGTAGCCAACGGCGGATTCGACGGACCGAATGCCCGTCCGAAAGGAGGAAACTACATGGACGGTTATCGGACAGCAGGTTATTTCTTCGTCTGGTTGCGCGACAATAAAGATCCTGAATTCCTGCGTAAGTTTAACCGTAGCACACTGGAGGTGATTCCCTGGTCGTTTGACGGAGCTATCAAGCATATCTTGGGAACGGAATATAGCATAGATGAACTATGGCATGAATATCAGGTTGCCGTAGGTGATATACAGGTGTAATATACGATTGGATATGGTTAATAAAGTTGGTAGAAAAAGGTTGTTTTTGGTTTGGTCGTGTCTGGTGAGTATCTTGCCGGGCATGGCTCAAACTGAAAAGCTGACGGACTACGTGAACCCGTTTGTCGGTACGGATGGTTATGGAAATGTTTATCCCGGTGCACAGATTCCTTTCGGGGGAATCCAGATAAGCCCCGATACGGACAGCCGCTTCTATGATGCAGCTTCCGGATACAAATACAATCATCTGACATTGATGGGATTCAGTTTGACGCACTTGAGCGGAACAGGTATTCCGGACTTGGGCGACTTTCTGTTTATCCCCGGAACGGGAGAAATGAAACTGGAACCCGGTACTCATGAAGATCCCGATCAAGGCTATCGTTCGCGTTACTCACATGATAAGGAGTGGGCGTCCCCCAATTATTATGCTGTGGAACTGGCAGACTATGGAGTCAAAGCCGAAATGACTTCCGGTGTGCGTAGCGGTATGTTCCGTTTTACTTATCCAGAGTCGGATAATGCGTTCATCATGATTGATATGAACCATACGCTCTGGCAATCCTGTGAATGGTCGAATCTGCGAATGATAAACGATTCGACTATCACCGGATACAAACTGGTGAAAGGGTGGGGGCCGGAACGTCATGTGTACTTCACGGCTACTTTCTCAAAGAAGTTGACCGGACTGCGCTTTGTACAAGACAAAAAGCCGGTTATTTATAACACTTCCCGATTCCGCAGCTCTTACGAAGCCTGGGGAAAGAATCTGATGGCTTGTATCTCCTTTGATACAAAAGCAGGAGAAGAAGTGACGGTGAAAACAGCCATCTCTGCAGTCAGCACAGACGGTGCCCGGAATAATATGAAGGAACTCGACGGATTAACTTTCAACGAGTTAAGGGCGAAAGGGGAAGCCCTTTGGGAAAAGGAACTTGGAAAATATACGTTGACTGCTGACCGAAAGACAAAGGAAACGTTTTATACTTCCGCCTATCATGCCGCTCTGCATCCGTTTATCTTTCAGGATTCGGACGGGCAGTTCCGCGGACTAGACAAGAACATAGAAAAAGCGGAAGGATTCACGAACTATACGGTGTTCTCTCTTTGGGATACCTATCGGGCTTTGCATCCCTGGTTTAACTTGGTTCAGCAGGAGGTGAATGCGGACATTGCAAATTCTATGTTGGCTCATTACGATAAGAGTGTGGAGAAGATGCTTCCTATCTGGTCCTTCTACGGCAACGAAACCTGGTGTATGATTGGTTATCACGCCGTATCCGTATTGGCGGATATGATCGTGAAAGAAGTGAAAGGCTTTGATTACGAGCGTGCATACGAAGCGATGAAAACCACAGCGATGAATCCGAACTACGATTGCCTTCCGGAATATCGTGAAATGGGCTATGTACCATTCGATAAGGAAGCGGAGTCAGTGTCAAAGACACTGGAATATGCTTATGATGATTATTGCATCGCACAGGCAGCCAAGAAATTAGGCAAAGAAGACGATTATCATTATTTCCTCAACCGTGCTTTGTCTTATCAGACCTTGATTGACCCCGAAACGAAATATATGCGCGGACGCGACAGCAAAGGTGACTGGCGCACTCCGTTTACTCCGGTTGCCTATCAGGGTCCGGGATCGGTACATGGCTGGGGTGATATCACGGAAGGATTTACGATGCAATATACCTGGTATGTGCCGCAAGATGTGCAGGGATATATCAACGAGACCGGTAAGGAACTGTTTCGCAAACGCCTGGATGAGCTTTTTACGGTAGAACTGCCGGATGATATCCCCGGAGCACATGATATACAGGGACGTATCGGAGCCTATTGGCATGGAAATGAACCTTGCCATCATGTCGCTTACCTCTACAACTACCTGAAAGAACCGTGGAAATGTCAGAAGTGGATACGTACCATCGTCGACCGTTTCTACGGAAATACACCGGATGCATTGAGTGGTAACGACGATTGCGGACAGATGTCTGCGTGGTATATGTTCAACTGCATCGGTTTCTATCCGGTGGCTCCGTCCAGCAATATTTATAATATCGGTTCGCCATGCGCAGAGGCTATTACGGTCCGGATGAGTAATGGAAAAAACATCGAAATGACAGCGGACAACTGGTCGCCAAAGAACCTGTATGTGAAGGAGCTTTATGTCAACGGTAAAAAGTACGATAAGTCCTACCTGACGTATGATGATATCCGTGATGGAGTAAAACTCCGTTTTGTGATGAGTGGTAAGCCGAATTACAAACGGGCGGTGTCCGATGAGGCTGTACCTCCTTCGATTTCTTTACCGGAGAAGACGATGAAGTATAAATCATCAATTGGGTTTTAATAAGGTTAGGTATTAAGATAAAAATGGAAAGGATGAGGCTGGGCTTCATCCTTTTTTTAGAACTGATATCCGATACTTATAAAGAACGAATGCATATAGTGGGATTTCAATATAGTCCCGCTTGTTTTACTTTTTGCTCGAAAACCATTCCTTAAATTCCGCTACCCGTGCTTTGCTTACCAATATCTTCTCTGTCATTCTGGAGTGACGCAGATTAATGGACAACCGGCTGTTGAACCATAAATCAATATCCTTTATCGCCTCCCTTGAAATCAGAAACTGTCGGTTGACTCTGAAGAAGAGACTAGGATTCAAACAATCGACCAACTCATCCAGCGTAAGAGAAAAGTTGTATTCCACCCCGTCCGTTAAGACAGCTTTTACCTGACAATCTTTGATATAGAACAGTTGAATCATGTCGATCGAGACAGGAAGTAGCTTATCGCCTTTTATCGGTATGAGGAAATGTGTCTTGTAATTCTCCTGTTTTTTCAGCGAGTGAATGAGGTGAAGCAGTTCCTCTTCCTTATTTTCCCGTCTGCTTCCGTTTTCGGGGATGGTATCCTGCAAGTTGTCCAATTTTTCAAACGCATGTTCGATGTCCTCTTTGCCGATAGGTTTCAGCAGGTAGTCGATACTGTTCACTTTGAAGGCACGCAGGGCATATTCGTCGTAAGCCGTGGTGAAGATAATGGGGCAGGTGATGCTGATATGATCGAATATTTCGAAAGCAGAACCATCCGCCAGATGAATATCCATAAAAACGAGTTCCGGCATCGGGTGGATGCCGAACCATTCGATGGTGGAATTGATGCTGTCCAGTATGGCAATGATTTCAGCTTCCGGTTTCACTTCGTTGAGCAGTGAAGTCAGGTTCCGTACGGCTGCCTTTTCATCTTCAATAATAACTGTTTTCATGGTTTATTGTTCTTACTTCATTGTACTTCATCAATGAGAGGAATGCAGACGGTGAATTCTTTGTCCTCTGTGATCTGTATGTCTTGTTTGAATAATAGCCGGTAGCGCTTGGCGAGATTGGCAAGTCCGATGCCGGTTCCGGGAGTAGCGGTCCATTTGGGCTGGATGTCGTTGCTGACGGACAGATAACCTTCGCTGTCGGTCGAAATATGGATAGTCAGCGGCTTGCGGTCGCTGATTTCATTGTGTTTCACGGCATTCTCTATCAATACTTGTACTGCCATCGGAGGAAGACGGTAGTCTTCGAAAGATTTCCCTATCTGTATATCAAATTGCAGATTATTCTCAAAACGCATTTTCAGCAGGAAGATGTAAGCAGAAGCGAATTCCATCTCTTCCCGCAGGCTGACACTTTGCGATTCGTTGCTTTGTAGCGTATACCTCAGTACCCGCGAGAGTTCCTGAATATAATCCTGTGCCTTATCCTGATTCTCCCGTACCAGTGAACGCAGCGTATTCAGTGAGTTGAACAACATGTGCGGATTGAGCTGATTCTTCAATACTTCATACTGGTTGCGGATGTTTTCCGCCTGTAACTGTTCGTTCTCAATCAATACCAGTTGCTGGCGGCGGACAAGGTAGATGATGCAGCAACTGCTGGTGACGAGGCAAGCCATGATGAAGTCCCGCAACGGATGGAGGTAATGGTGTACCATCGCATCGATGGCGGGAATGTCGAATGTCCGGTGCAGGAAGACAAACACTTGTCCCAGCAGATTGCTGAATATCCATGTCAGGATGAAGGAAAGCAGAATCTTTGCAGCCGTTATTTTAATGGACGCCTGGTTGAAATGGAACAAGCGCGTATTGATGGCAAAAAGTATGAGTAACGAAACGAAGGTAAACAGAATCTCATTTGCCACATCCATAAACTTCATCCCCGGGAAAAGCGAATGGCTTTCGAAACGGTCGAAGAGAGAGACCGATTCCGGAAAATGAATGAGCACAGCCACCATCAGCGAGATGATGACCGTGGACAGGAAATACTTATCTTTATTGATAGCTTTCAATACCATGTTGCAAAGATAATGGTTAATTACGAATTATGCATGATGAATGGCTGTCGCTGCACGGCAGATTATTGTTTTTGGATATGTGCCGTGACGTACATCCCCGGTCGGAACTGCGGATTCGTCTCCTTGATGGAAGCGTATACTTCGAGTGAGCGGTTCACTTCGTCCACTTTTTGTCCGATGGAGATGACCGTGCCGTTGAACGTCTGTGTACCCATGCCGTTGACACGGAATTGTACGGGACTGCCTGTTTGCATATCTGCAAGGTCTTTTTCGTAGGTAGTCAGGCAGAGCATCGGTGCGCTTTTATCGATCACTTCGCAGAGAGCTTCTCCCGGATTGATGTACTTTCCCATGTTCATAGCTACATTGACCACATATCCGCTGATAGGAGCTTTTACTTCCAGAAGCGGCTGGATGCCATCCCGAAGCAGTGTTTCCGGATTCACGCCCAAAAGCGAAAGTTGTGCGGCGGCAGCATCCTGACGGCTTTTCATCGAAAGATAATCCGCTTTGCTTTGCTGGAACTTCTTCTGCGAAGCCGCTTGTTCGGCAGAGAGATTCTTTTGCCGTTCGTATTCCATACGCAGATATTCTGTTTGTGCGTGGCTGTCCAGATAAGTCTGTTGGAGGGTGATAAACTCCGGATTCTCCAAAGTGGCGATTACAGAATTCTTGGTAACGTGTTGTCCGGGGAGTAAGGAAGTGTTTTTGATCACTCCGCCGATAGTCAGTGCGACGGTTGCCTGCCGTTGGGGCGGAAGGACGATCCGGCCGTTGAAGGAAACCTGATTGGGGCGGGAAGTGGCGGAAGTGATTGCATCCACTTCGGGCTGTGCAGTGGCATCGGCGTCGCTTTGACCATTGTTTTTTCCCATTTCCGGATTCACGCTTTCTGTTGCAGGGACCGACACTGACTCGGAATCCGCTGTTTGTTGTTGTCCCTTGCAGGCTATTAAGGCGAGCAGAAGGATGGGGTAAAATATCTTTCTCATACACATTTTTATATTAAGTACTCTTGCAAAATAATCTTCTATATTAACAGGGAAATTGTTCATTAAAACTCTCCACTCTCCATTTATTCAAACAATTCATGTTCCAGAGCGGCAATGTTATACTGATAAACGGTTTCGATATACCCTCGCCGGATGTCCCGTGCCGTCGTCACGGACTGTATGTATTCGGCAATGCCCGTTTCGCTCTGTTGCAGTTGCAGGTTGGCGGCTTTGGTCAGTTCTTCCGCTTCTTTGAGAGCTGAAGTAGTATAATAGCGCAGGCTCTCGTTGTATCTCCGGAGAGAGGCTTCCAGCTCCATCACCTTGTTGCGAAGTTCGCGGATGTTGGCATCCGCCTGAATCTGTGCCGAAGCAGCAGCCAGTCTGGCTTGCTTCACCTTGCTTTTCTGGGGCAGGAAGTAAACGGGGAAGGAGACTCCCACCATCCATGCATTCAGATTCTTCAAGGGAAGAATGTCCTGACGGGTATATCCTATGCTGATCTCCGGAAAGAAGTGGCTGCGTTCTACATGAAGCATTGCTTTCGCTTCTTCCGCCTGACTCCGGAAGTATCCGGTATGCGCTTCGGACAGATTACCGTCCGAAAGGGTGGTATAAAAGAGAGACAAGGTCGAATCTGCCGGCACAATCGGGCTGTCGACATAACAGCACCACTGGAAACGTGCCAGTGCCGTCTTTTCCTCTTCCTGTGCCTGATACCAGCGGTTGTGCAGGTCGGCGGCGGTAGTCGTCATCATGTTCTTTTCGAGCAGGGTGATTTCTCCTTGTTGATAACGTATTTCGCCGATACGTTTCAACTCTTCCGCCATCTTGTCCTGATCACGGTACATGGAGCAGAGGTTAGCGGCATATTGATAGTAAGCCCATGCCCGTTTTACTTCCGCTATCACTTCTTTTTCCACCATCCGGCGATAATAAGTACTTGTCTTTACCTGTCGGCTGACCAGTGCATTCTTGTAAAACGGAGTCAGCAGCGAACCGAGGCTCTGTTCGAAGGCAAGTTCCTTGTCTTGCTTGTTTTCTCCGTTGAGTTGTCCCCATGAGTAACTGAATGAGGTGGGAGCTGCCTCGACAATCTCTCCGCGAGTGGCTTTTGCCTGACGGATGGCGTTGGCGGCTATTTTCAGTCTCGGATGATTTTGTTTGGCTATCTCGATGGCCTGTTCCAGACTGACCGCTTCCGGTTGCTGCGCTGAGGCGAAAGAAGGAATCAGCAGCAACAACGGCAGGATGACGAAGAACGGCAGATGAAACTTGCTTCCGGGACGTCTCCATACAGCGAATGAGTTGACAATCTTGTAGAATACCGGAATGATAAGCAAAGTCAGCACGGTAGAGATAATCAGTCCGCCGATGACGACCGTAGCCAGCGGGCGTTGTACTTCGGAACCGGCGGAAGTGGCGATTGCCATCGGGACAAATCCCAGCGAGGCGACCAGTCCGGTGAGGAATACGGGACGCAGCAGATGCGGGGTGCCCAGAGTGAGGATTCGGTTGGTAGTCATAGCATATTTATTTCGTTTACGAAGTTCGTTGAAATGGTTCACCATCAGGATACCGTTCAGTACAGCCACACCGAACAAGGCGATGAAACCGACTCCTGCCGAGATGCTGAACGGGAGTCCGCGCAGCCAGAGGGCTACGATACCTCCGATAAGTGACAGCGGGACGGTGGAGAATACCATCAATGTATAAGTAATGTTCTTGAAAGCGAAAAACAAGATCAGCAGAATCAGCATCAGTGCTACCGGAATGACGATCATCAGCGTATTGATGGCGTTTTGCAGGTTCTCAAACTGACCGCCGTATTCGAAGTAGTAGCCCGGTTGCAGTTTGATGTTCTTGTCCAGTGTCTTTTGGATGTTGGCTACTACTTGCTGAATGTCCGCGTCGCGTACGTTCACACCAATCACGATGCGGCGTTTGGTAGCGTCGCGGTTGATCTGCAACGGACCGCTGACAAGTTCGATGCTTGCCACCTCGCCGACCGGAATCTGAATGCCTTCGGAAGTACGCACAAAGAGCTTGTCCAGATTTAAGTCTGCCACTTTCTCCTGATCCAGACGTACGACAAGGTCGAACTTCCGTTCGTTTTCGAAAACCACACCGCTGGCTTCTCCGGCATAGGCTGTCCGGATAATCGTGTTGAGTTCTTCGATATTGATGCCGTAACGGGCTATCTTGCCGCGGTTGTATTTGACAACCAGCTGAGGCAATCCCATCGTCTGCTCTACGATGACGTCTGCTGCCCCCGGCACTTTCTCTACATACGTGGCGGCTTCCTTTGCCCTCTGATAAAGTTCGTGCGTGTCTTCGCCGTATAACTTGACTGCAATATCGGCTTTCGCACCTGTCATCAGTTCGTTGAACCGGAGCTGTATCGGCTGCGAGAAGTTAAACTCGGCACGTTCCGAGAGGGGTTCGAGCGCTTCTTTCATTTTCTCTACCATTTCCGCACGGCTCGTTGCGCTGGTCCATTCCTTGAAAGGTTTCATGATGATCATCACGTCGGCGTCTTCCACTGCCATCGGGTCGGTGGGGACTTCTGCCGTACCGATCTTCGCCACTACGTGCTTGATTTCGGGAAACTGATCCATCAATGTCTTTTCCGCTTCTTCGGAGAGTTTGATACTTTCCGAAAGTGAACTTCCGGCGGGTAAGGTCATCTGCATGGCGAAGTCGCCTTCGTCCAGTGTCGGGATGAACTCGGCACCCAGACGGGTGAAGAGGAAGAGGGACCCGATCAGTGCGGCAAAAGCAATGACGACGGTGCGTGCTTTGTGATGCAGGCACGCATGCAGGCAACGCTGGTAGAGTTTGTTCAGCTGTTCGAAGAATCGGTCGGCAAGTGTCGGCTTCACTACGATGGTATGTTTCAGGAAGAGCGACGCCATCATAGGGACGTATGTCAGTGACAGGATCAAGGCACCGATGATGCAGAACACCAGGGTTTTGGCCATTGGAGTGAAGTATTTTCCTTCGATTCCGTTCAGAGTCAGTATCGGGAAGAACACGATGAGAATAATCAGTACGGCGAATGTAGCCGAGCGGACTACACCGGAAGCGCCTTTTTCCACTTCTTCGTCCATCTCTTTGCGGGTCAGAGTCCGTCCGCGGAACTGCTTGCTGTAGATGTGTGCCAGGATACCTTCCAGTATGACGATGGAACCATCTACCACAATACCGAAGTCGATGGCGCCGAGGCTCATCAGATTGGCGGTCACGTTGAAAAGACGCATCATGATGAATGCGAAAAGCATAGCCAGCGGGATGACCGAAGCTACAATCAGCCCGGCACGGACGTTGCCCAGAAAGATAATAAGTACGAGGAAGACGATGATGGCTCCTTCAATAAGGTTGTTGACGACGGTGGAGATGTTCCGGTTGACCAGTTCCGAACGGTTCAGATACGGTTCGATGCTGATGCCTTCGGGCAATAAGTGCTGTATCTTTTCCACCCGCTTTTCCAGTTCCTGCGTCACTACATTGGCGTTGGCGCCTTTCAGCATCATGGCAATTCCGCCTACGCATTCGCCCTTTCCGTCCATCGTCATCGCACCGAAACGTTTGGGGGCGCCGAAGCGGACAGTGCCTACGTCACTGATGTGTACGGGAATCCCGTTCCGGTTGGCTACCACGATCTGCTCGATGTCTTTGATGCGGGTGATCATCCCTTCCGAACGGATGTAATAGGCATTCTTTGCTTTCTCGATGTAGCTTCCGCCCGTGTTCTGGTTGTTGCTGCTCAGTGCTTCGAACACTTCGCCGATGGTGATGTTCAGTGAAAACAGGGCGTCGGGGTCTACCGCCACTTCGTATTGTTTCAGATAACCTCCGAAACTATTTATTTCCACGATGCCCGGTATGCCCGATAACTGGCGTTTCACCATCCAGTCCTGAATGGTACGGAGTTCCATAGCGTCATATTTCTCTTCGTATCCCGGAGCTACTTTCAATATGTATTGGTAGATTTCGCCCAGTCCGGTGGTGATCGGCATCATTTCCGGTGTTCCCAGTTCGGTGGAGATTTCGCCGGATACGGTTTGTATCTGCTCGTTGATCAGCTGGCGGGCATCGAGTGTGGGCACGTCTTCCTTGAAGACGACCGTTACCACTGATAGCCCGAAGCGACTGACGGAACGGATATCTTCTACATTCATGATGTTGCTCATCGCTATTTCGATGGGCATGGTGATGAGCTGCTCCACTTCCTGCGGCGCAAGCGTAGGAGATACGGTTACAATCTGCACCTGATTGTTGGTTATGTCCGGCACGGCGTCAATGGGGAGCGTCAGCATGGCATAGATTCCCCCGATAAACAGGAAGAGGGTGGTTAACCCTACGAATAGTTTTTTCCTGATCGAAAAACGTACGATAGCTTTAAACATGATTTTACAGTGTTATTGTTTCATGTTACAAAGTTACGGACTATCCTTATCCGTGATTATCGGGAAAGGATGAAGCGGAAAGATTGACAGGTGAAATGACGAAATCAAGGTCTGAACGTGAAGGGCTGTTGTCTGTCGAATCAAGGAGTTTGAACCTCCTTTGGTTATTCGCCACAACGTTTTATGCAGCGTTTTTATTGTCACTTGTCACTTTTGCGACTTAATACGTTGCAAATTAGAATGGTAAGGGTGATAATAAGAGGTGACAATAGGGTGATAATAGGCGGAACTTAGTTTTTTATTGTCACCGCAAAGAGTTGAAGCCGGGCGCTACGTCAGTTGAGACGAAACATTGAGCATTACTAAATCGAATGAAAAATGAATCAAACAGCAGTATCTCTATTGGGGGGGAGACTAAAAAGTCGATTCTATCTCTATTCTCCTCCTTCCCGAAGGAGGAGAATAGAGATACTATTGACTATCATTTGACTCAAAACATGTTTGGACATGAACATAAACTCTATAACATTATCGATAGAACTCTATGTGGTTAGATCTCAATGACTTATAGTTTCCTGCTTTTTCCTGTAATGGAAACTGTCGTTTCCCGGTGAGGGAACGGTCGTTCCTTATAATGGAGACGACCGTTCCTTTTAAAGGGAACTGGCGTTTCCTCCGAGGAAACCAACGCTTGCCCCATATGATACTGAT